>Ga0209417_1005112_pt1 | contig 14809 bp, 15 predicted proteins | sample RifGroF2_FD_184002 | JGI IMG/M metagenome (GOLD analysis project Ga0209417, IMG submission 184002) | Groundwater microbial communities from Rifle, Colorado, USA - Groundwater F2 (SPAdes) (version 2) | ecosystem: Environmental > Aquatic > Deep subsurface > Groundwater | place: Rifle, Colorado... | reverse complement strand
TTATGCCGCTGCGAGGAAAAATCTTAAATACGTGGGAAGTGGATTCCAGTGAAGTGTTAGCGTCGCAAGAAGTACATGATATTGCCGTTGCGTTAGGAGTGGATCCAGGATCAGAAGACCTTTCTCAATTACGATACGGGAAGATATGTATTTTGGCGGATGCCGATTCTGACGGATTACATATCGCGACTCTGTTATGCGCTTTATTTATCAAACACTTTCGGGTGCTTGTTGAAGGCGGGCATGTTTACGTAGCGCAACCCCCTTTATATCGTATTGATATTGGCAAAGAAGTTTATTACGCGCTTGATGAAACAGAAAAAGATGCCTTTTTAGCGCGCATTGAAGCGGAACACAAAAAGGGGAAAATCAATGTGCAGCGCTTTAAAGGTTTGGGTGAAATGAATCCTCTTCAGTTGCGGGAAACGACCATGCAGCCCGATACACGGCGTCTCATTCAGCTGACTGTCGATAATACCACAAAAACCATCGAAAAAATGGACATGCTATTGGCAAAAAAAAGGGCGGGTGATCGTAAAACATGGCTGGAAGAAAAGGGCGATTTAGCGGAAGTGTCGTAACCATCGAAAAGGATAAAGCCTAAATTGACCATTCTAACTTTTTCGCTATTACTTTTTTGCACGGGTTGTGCAGCCGGTTTTCTAGGCGCACTGACAGGATTAGGCGGCGGCATTGTGATTACGCCGATACTGGTTTTGTTTTTTCATGTCGATTTACATGCGGCCATGGGAGCTTCGCTGATTGCCGTATTAGCCACTTCTTCTGGAACAGCGATTACTTATTTAAAAGAAGGTTATGCTAATTTACGCATTGGATTGCTTTTAGAAGTTGCCGCTGTTTTAGGTGTATTTTTAGGTGTTTATTTGACCGCCCTATTATCGCCCGCGTGGATTTCGTTGATCTTTGGGTGGGTCATGATTTTTTCTGCTTATCGTACGTTGCGGCGAAATGAGCTGATTGATTTTGATAAATCCCCTAGTCGTTTAGCGACATTATTACGCTTGAACGATCGCTATCCTACTGAGCACGGCTATCAAAACTACACCGTTCAGCATGTCCCCGTCGCTTTTGGTTTATTTGGTATTGCGGGTATTTTATCGGGCCTTTTAGGCATTGGATCAGGCGCTGTTAAGGTATTAGCGATGGATCAGGCGATGCAGTTACCTTATAAGGTGTCGACGACAACCAGTAATTTTATCATGGGTATTACGGCCGCGACGGGCGTGGGCATTTATTTTGCGAGAGGATACATTAATCTCCCTTTAGCAGGTCCTATTATGTTGGGCGTTTTATTAGGCGCGTTTATTGGAACAAAAGCGCTCATGAAAGCAGAAACAAAAAATTTGCGCATTATTTTCAGTCTATTGGCTTTTATATTTGCGGTGCAAATGATAGGAAAAGGCATGATGGAGTTATTTTAAAAATGACTGATTTTAAATGGACGATGAGCCGCTGTTTGTTCCTCACTTTATTGGCAGCAGTGCTTTGTGTTTTAGGGGGAGAATTTTTTTACTTAATGCGAGATGGATCCTTGCCCATGGGCATTTTATTATCGCCTTCTCATGTAAGTCGGGTGAATTCATGGATTCAGACAGGCTTGTTTTTACTTGTTTTTTTTCAGTTGCTGCGTGTTTTTTTTGCTGGATTATTTTTCATTCGACTGAGGGATAAGTTATTCGCCGTGGTTAGCACCTTTGTTTTGTTGATGTTAATTTATGGTATTTTTTTTGAAAAATGAAATTCTTTAACCGTACGCTTTTGTTGTTTTCTTATGGGACGCGCCTTTTACCGCCACTTTACTGAAATACCATTTTTGTTCTTCCACATGACCCATATCAGCAAAAAATTGCAGAGAACATGCTCTAACGCCTTTTCGATGAAAAAGGAGAGGCAGACGGTATTTGCGATAGAGGATTCGCCAAAAGAGGATGATAGCTTGATTCAGAGAGGGCCGATAAAACCACCAACTCATCCGATGACATAGATGGAGCCAACGGCATCGCATTCATTGATGAGCCAACAGGCGCTGTACTCATGGCAGCTAACACCATACTCGATGATGATGACGTTGGTGACGGTGCAGGGCTTGAAGCGGCCGATATCACGCTAGGGGCACTGCTCGCTAAACTACTCGAAGCGCTTAATGGCGAACTGGGTCCAGCCGATGAGCTCGGCGATGAACTACTGGTTATTAGCAACGAAGCGATGTAGCGCTGAGCTTTGCCGCGTTGTTCTTCAATCATCCTATCAAAAGTGCTTTGGGCCTCCTCTATTGGCGTTGAACTAGAATACACGACGTCCTTATAGCCAGGCGCGCCTGATTCTTCAAACGCACCACTCTCTCGCATGGCAATCGACTGGCATATCAAAAATTCATCATAATCTAAAACTTTGTTAAAGTTTTCAACGGTGAATATCTTATGGAGGTCTAGCGCTTTACTGCAAGTAAGTAAACTCTGAATAAATATTTCTTTCCCCTTGATCCCTAACAAGCAATGTCCTGGATTAGCGTCAGGAAATCTTGCTTCACGCATACGAGTTAAATTAGATGTGATCTTATCTTTAAGATTTTTTGCATCCCCACCTTGTATTCTATCTAACGTCCGCGCAAATTCCTCTAATTTGCGTTTTATATCAATATAATTAATACGCATTTCCAAATCTGTGAACACAATCTGAATACCACCACAATTTCTGCTATCAGCAAATTCTTGCGCTTTTGAGTGCTTAATCATGACTCTCTCTTTTTAATATTAAACTTATAAAACTTTTTAGACTGGCAACAAGGCTTCGCTAATCCTCTCACCATTCCTCTTAAGCGTTAAAGATAGCTTATCAAGCTTAACGTTTTATTAACAAAAAAATCCTCATGCTTGATCCTGTAGAATTTTTTTTAGGGTTTTCCCGCATATCCAGCCAAAAAACTGGCCACGCGTTCTGTGACGCTGAGCAATGTTGGCTATTTTCTAAAAATTTGCCAAATGCTTTAACCACTCGCTTTAAAGAATTTTTATCAACATTACCAATATTAGATGAGGAAGACAGAAAGGATTTTTTAAAAACAATTGAAGAAACCCGAAAATCAATGAAGGATATTAGAAACGTATGGGAATAGTGGTTGATACCTGTATTTTTGCACAGACAGAAAGAGCTGGTGTTTTTCCTGTTTTAGAGGAATTTAAAGATGACATTTACATTAGTTCCATTACAGTATCTGAGCTGTTGGTCGGCGCGCACCGAGCTAACACAACTGAAAGACGTACTAAACGAAAAGTGTTTGTCGATGCGATTTTAACAGAAATTCCCATACTGGATTTCACGGCTCAGCTTGCAAAAATCCATGCTGAAATTTGCGCGGCTCTTTTGAATAAGGGGTAAACCATAGGCGCTCATGATTTACAGATGGCCGCAACCGCATTAACGCATAACTACAGTGTATTGACCTATAATCACAGTGAATTTTCACGGGTTCCTGGGCTGCTTTTAATAAATACTCAATTGTGACCGTAATTTTTTGAATAATTGCTTACTTGTTTGTTATCCCCCAGGTTTTAAAGTAGGTGGTGGTTTTGGTGTTCGCATGATTTTAATGCCTTCCGCATAAGATTCAATTTCTTCGGGTCGTTGACTGAATTGATCCAGATGTTGAGCGTATTCTGAGACAATTTCTTTAAATTGATCTAGCTTTTGAATTAGGCTTGCGCCGAGTTGTTCGCGTTCTGTGATGGTGGTTTGAACTTTTTCTTGCCAACCGCTAAACGAGCTATAAAAATCAACTAACTCCTTGTAGAGTTGGGTTAAAAGTTCTTGCGTATAAAACTTAATAAAATCAGCTTGATTGGGTCCTCCTTGGCAATGTGAAGCGACATGTGAAAAGCTGATTGTTAAAAATTGTTCCAACGGCATGAATTGATTGCCTGTAGGGCCGCTTTTGATACCCGCAAAAAACCACTCACTTAATTGAAAAATAATTTTTTCCGCGAGTTGATCATGTGTGTTATCTGCATATACAGGCAAGCAGGGAAATCTTTTCGTGATTTCAGACAAAGCTTTTGATAAACGGCGATTGGAATGCCAAGAATTTTTGATGTGCCTTTTATCGAAATTAATTTGCTGTTGATGAAGCGCCGAAATTTTCTCATCCAACGTTTTTTCTGTTTGAATTAAAAGATCAAGCCCTTCTTGTCCTAAAAATTGATTTGTTGTGTCTAAAGCAATTAATTTAGAAAACAGGTGGTTGATTTTTGGATCTGCTCGGATGAGCGCTTCAAGATCTTTTGCTTTTCGCTGATTTTTTTCCCAGCGATCATAGTTTTGTTCCGCTTCTTGTTTGCGGTGCGACATTTGTTGGTACGTTTGTTCAAGGGCGAGATGTTCTTTGTAGAAGCGCTCGATTTTTAGCGCCACATTAATCAATTTATCAATACATCGCGACTTAAATTCTGGGCTGGCTTGAGAATAATGTTCATAAAATCGTTCGAGCGCCGCATCGTCAAATGATAAAATCATTCTGCTTAACGCCATAATGGTTGTTGTCGGCATCAATTCGCCCTTTAATTATTTATGGGAAAGTTTTTCGCGAGTTTCATACTGTGTATCCTCTAATAATAGGTCAAAGTTCGCCAAGATGCCAAAAAAATAAACAAAAAAAGAAAAAATGCGCAATAGTGCGTTTCGAAATGATTTTATGGCATAATTCGCCCAATTTATTATTACGGGCTTACGTGAAAAGCGATTTACTTTGTTGGAAACTTTCTTGCTTCATTCCTGCTTCGTATTTTATCTTTTTGCGCAAGTTTTCAGATGGCTGATTAAAAGAGGATGTCATGGGATTTAAATGCGGAATTGTGGGATTGCCAAATGTCGGAAAATCAACGCTTTTTAATGCATTAACCAAAGCGGCGATTGCCGCTGAAAATTATCCGTTTTGTACGATTGAGCCCAATGTGGGGATTGTGCCTGTTCCCGATTCTCGATTGACTCAATTGGCGGCGATTGTGCGCCCTCAAAAAATTCTGCCGACGACAATTCAATTTGTCGATATTGCAGGTCTTGTGAAAGGCGCCTCAGAAGGCGCGGGACTCGGTAATCAATTTTTGGCGCATATTCGCGAGACGGACGCGATTGCCCATGTCGTTCGTTGTTTTGAAAATGATGATATTATTCATGTGGCTGGCAAAATTGATCCGCTCGATGATATCAATATTATTAACACGGAATTGGTGCTGGCGGATTTACAGACCGTCGAAAAATCGCTATTAAAGATTGGCAAAAATGCGAAAAGCGGCAATAAAGAAGCGATTGCTGAAAAGGCTTGTTTAGAAGCGTTACTGGCGCATTTAAGTGAAGGAAACGTTATTCGCACGTTATCGTTGGAAGGAGAAACGGCGAAATCGTTGCTCAAACAGTTACAACTGCTGACCGCCAAGCCAGTTTTATATATCGCGAATGTGGATGAGGACGGCTTTACGAATAACCCCTATTTGGACCGCGTTCAACAGTTAGCCGTAAAAGAAAATGCACGTGTTATTCCTGTGTGTGCCAAAATCGAAATGGAGTTATCCGTGCTGTCCGATGATGAAAAAATTGAATTTCTGAGCTCTCTTGGGTTAGAAGAGCCGGGACTTAACCGGCTCATTCGATCGGGATATGAATTATTGAATTTGGAAACTTTTTTTACTGCGGGGGTTCAAGAAGTTCGTGCCTGGACCATTGAAAAAGGGTTGTTGGCACCGCAAGCGGCGGGATGCATTCATACGGATTTTGAAAAAGGGTTTATTCGCGCCGAAGTCATTGCTTTTAACGATTTCATTCAATATCGAGGCGAGCAAGGCGCCAAAGAAGCTGGAAAATGGCGGCTTGAAGGAAAAGATTACGTGGTTCAAGATGGCGACGTGATGCATTTTCGGTTTAATGTGTGAATACGAATTTGAGATAAACTCGGGGGCGTTACACCACAACGGCTTCCGGTTCCGAAAATCCTGCCGCGATAATTTTTGCGCTCATGGCATCGGAGGCATCGACGGTTTTGAAGGGTCCCATTTTGACGCGGTACACGGTGCGGTCTTGAGAAAATCCTTTTTCAATTCGGCAATCCGTCGTGCTGAGATGGAGGCAACTTTGTATTCTTTGTTGTAATCGTTCTGCATTTTGCAAAGAACTAAAAGCTCCTAATTGCAGATAAATTAATCGAGCACCCGCATGTACAACAACTTTTTGATCGACGGCGGCAATAGGTTGGTAACGTCCCGGATCAATTGCAACCACTTTAACAAGCCCTGTTCCTCGCCCCGTAATGCCCAGTTTTTTTGCCGCTACATACGATAAATCAATCAATCGATTTTTTTCAAAGGGCCCCCGATCATTCACGCGCACAACCACTTGTCGGCCATTTTCAAGGTTGGTTACTTCCAGATAAGTCGGTAACGGTAATGTACGGTGCGCTGCCGTCATCGCTAACATGTTATACGGTTCGCCGCTCGATGTTTTGACGCCGTGAAATTTTGTACCGTACCAAGAGGCGATGCCTGTGGCTTCATAGCCTGAGCTGCTTTTCATGACATGGTAGGTTGTATGTCTGACTTCGTAGCAAGGGATATTACCGTATTTGCTTTTTGGTTCAACTCGTGGGATTGCATTCGGAATTTTTGACACATCGACATCATAATTGGGCGCGCCGTCTCTCGTGGATACTGTGGCGCATCCCGCTAAATATAATAAAGCACCGATAAGGAGAACAACTCGACCATATCGAATAGTTGAATAAAATAAAGATAACATACGCGCTATCATGCCTGTTTGAGCGCTATTTTGCAACTGACGCGGTTTGGCTCCGTGGCAAGAAGCAGGTTTTTTCAATTCTTTTTAGAAGATTGCGACGCCACTTTAATCACCTTTTGCGCTTTATATGCTTTTTCGATTTCTTGGCTCAGCTCGCTGGTTACCATGGCGTACAAAGCGCTGGCGTTATATCGCATGACGACATAAATATTATGTAATCCCAGACGATATTCCAAAGAATCTGTATCTGATTGTAAAGGGATAATACCCACTTGCTCTTGCGGTGAAAGTGCCGTTTTAGGATGGATATCGTAGTGCACTAATTCGAGAATGGAAAATTTTCGGTCAGGCTCAGTAGAAATTTCTTTCATTTTATCCGGATTATTGACGACGGCACCCACTTGCATTTTTTTATTTTTGCAATTCCAGCCATAGCCGCTTAAATAATTGGCCACGCTATTGATAGCGCTTTTAGGATTGGTTAAATCCTTTGCGCTATGTATTCCAACGCCATATTTTAATAAACTGCTTGGCATGAATTGCTCCCAGCCCATAGCGCCCGCATAGGAGCCATAAAGCGATAAAGGACTGATATGTCTAGCGCGACAAAACAGAAGGAAATAGCGTAATTCGCTTTGGAAATAAGCTGATCGTTTAGGATAATGAAAAGCCAGCGTGGACAAGGAATCCATGACACGGAATTGCCCGGTATATAGCCCATAATTGGTTTCAATGCCGATGATTGTTACGATAATGCTGGCGGGAACGCCATAGCGTTTTTCAGCATGTGCGAGCAAAGCCCTATATTGGCGCCAAAAATTAACGCCATCTTGAATTCGCTTGGGCGTGATAAAAAATTGACGATATAGAAACCAGGGTTTTGCTTCTTGCGGGTGAGATATACGATCCAAAATGGCCTGGTTGATTTGAACTTGTGAAAAAAGATCGATTAAATAATCGCGATTAAAATGATCTTGTTCCACGCAATCCGTAATAAATGATTGAACCGCATCTTCTTGGTATAAAGGCGTTTCGGCGCTTGCAAAAATAGGGCCTACCAAAACGATCATCAATAAAAAGAATAAATAGCTGCCTTTTCTGAATTGTTTTTTCATGTTAATTCCCAATCAATTTGCGATGACATTGAATGGACATGAGTATACCAAAGGTCGCCATTAACGTGATCATCGATGAGCCGCCATAGCTGATGAGAGGCAAAGGCACGCCCACAACCGGTAAAATACCAACAACCATACCCATATTCACAAAAACAGACATAAAAAACATGAGACTCAACCCACCGGCTAATAACCGAGCATAGGTGTCTTGTGCTTGATAGGCAACCCTAAAGCAACATCCGGTGATATAGAGATAAATCAGCAATAAAAACAATCCGCCAACAAATCCAAATTCCTCTCCGCACACAGCAAAAATAAAATCGGTTGCGTGCGCCGGTAAAAAGGATAAATGAGATTGTGTGCCATGCAGCCATCCCTTGCCTAAAAAGCCGCCTGAGCCGATTGCAATTTTAGATTGAATAATATGATAGCCTGTATTCAAAGGATCTCGCTCGGGATTTAAAAAAATTAAAATCCGCTGTTTTTGATATTTGTGCATAAAATGCCATAAAATAGGCGTTAAAGCGCCGAGCCCTAATAAAGCCCCGATGATGTAACGCCATTGAATACCGGCTAAAAACAACACCCCGAACCCAGCTAATATCAAGAGAATACCGGTTCCTAGATCGGGCTCTTTGATAGTCAGTAAGGCCGGCGCCATAATAATAAGCAAACACATCAATACATTTTTTAGGCGAGGAGGTAGTTCTTTATGGGATAAATAACAAGCCAACATCATTGGGATAGCAATTTTCATGATTTCTGATGGTTGTAAATGAAGGCCGCCTAAATTTAACCATCGCCTTGCTCCTCCCCCGATCTTGCCAATGGCTAAAACGACTAATAATAAAAAGGAACCACTCCAAAAAACCCAGGTTGACCATCGTTCGTAAAAATAAGGGGGAATTTGCGCGAAAGCGAACATGATGATTGCGGCTAATCCAATGTGCAAAACGCCTTGAAGTAGCATGGATAAATTTTGATTGCTGGCACTATACAAAATAAAAAAACCGAAAATAACGAGTGCTAAGATGCCGAACAATAAATAAAGATCCAAATGTAACACTTGAAAAATTGTACGGTATTGTGTTCCGCTTTCTTTGCGTTGTAATTTTTGTTTTAAAAAATCAATGGGCATGAGGAGTCTCCGCGGCGGGTGGCAAGTGATGTTCATCCAGCAAATAATAATCGAGCACCTTTCGCGCAACGGCGGCGGCATTTGGCGCGTTATTTTCAACAACAACGGCCAGTGCAATTTGCGGATTTTCAATGGGGGCGAAAGCAATGAATGTAGAGTTGTTCCTTAAATTGGCTGAAGTAGCGCGGTTCGCTCCATTCGCTCCTTTGCCGATTAATTGAACTGTACCTGTTTTTGCAGCGACTGAATAAGGTGTTTGGCCAAATGAGGTCCCCGTGCCTTTGGTGACTACTTGTGCCATGGCATGAATCACGACATCCCAGTCGGTGGAATTTTTTAATACAACGGAAGGTAGTTGCCGAGGGAGCTCATAAACAAAATGCCCATTGGGTAATCGCTCTGCGTAAATAAGATGTGGCCAATAGTGCAGTCCTCGATTTGCCAAAATAGTTGTTGCCGTTGCGAGCTGTAGGGGTGTTACTTGAAAGAAACTTTGCCCAATACCAGTTTGAGCGGTGTCACCCGGATACCAGGGAGCTTTTTGATAACGCAATTTCGAAGCGGGGGAAGGAATATTCCCAGCCAGTTCTTCATCTAAATCAATACCTGTTTTCTGCCCAAATCCAAATGCCGTTAAGTATTGATCAATGAGATCAATGCCCATGCGATGCGCTAAATCGTAAAAATAAGTATCGACTGACTCGATGATCGCTTTCGTCACGTTTGTTAGCCCATGACCATGTTGTCCTATCCACCAAGTCCAGTCATGAAAAATATGCGTTGTTCCTGGGATTTGATAGACACCTTGGTCATTGATCTGAGCGGTCGGTGTCGTTTTTCCAGAATCTAATCCGGCAATCGCGATGAAGGGTTTAATGATGGATCCTGGCGCATAAAGGCCATGGATCGCTCGATTATAAAGGGGATGCGATTTATCATTGATGAGAATATTAAAATCTTTTTGGCTAATCCCACTGACAAACAAATTGGGGTCATACCCCGGTTCACTCACGAGCGCTAATACTTCGCCATTTTTTGGATTGATGGCGACAATCGCGCCACGATTTCCTTCTAAAGCTTTTTCTGCTGCGGTTTGCAATCCAGCATTAATAGTCAAATATAAATCGGCGCCTTTGACCGGTTTAATCGTGCTTAAATCTCGAACGATTCGACCACCCGCATCAATTTCAGCGCGCTGATAACCGACTTGTCCATGTAATCGAGGCTCGTAAAACTTTTCCGTTCCTAATTTTCCCATAAAATTGGTTCCGGCATAATTAGCCGGATTGACATGAGCGACTTCATCTTGATTGATACGTCCGACGTATCCCAATACATGTGAAAAAGTGCTGCCAAACGGATATTGGCGCATCAAATTGGTATTGATTGAAAAACCCGGGTAGCGATATTGATCAACCATAAACCGCGCAACATCCTCTTCGGACAATCTCATTTTTAAGGGAATTTGTTCAAAACGACGATGCGTTTTTAATTGTTGATAAAATTGATCTAAATCCGTTTGAGACAACGAAATTCGCCGCGCCAGCGCTTGAACTGAAGCATCCAGATTTTCTGTTCGACTCGGCGTGACGATTAAGCTATAAACAGGGGTATTATTCGAAAGCAAAATTCCTTGCCGATCGAAAATTAATCCTCTATTTGGCGCCAAAGGGACCAAGTCGATTTCATTTTGATCGGATAACGTCGTGTAATAATCGTGCTGAAAAAATTGTAAAACAACCAAGCGCCCCAATAACAGCAACGATAAAATCACAATAAAAATCGCGATCGCGATAATTCGTCGAACAAACAACCCTGCTTCTTGTGAACTGTTTTTAATGGTTAATAGAGGTGACATGAAAAGGAGCTATCCTCGATGATAAGGATGATGCGTTAAAATCGTCCATGCGCGGTAAAGTTGTTCAGCGACTAAAATACGCACCAACGCATGAGGAAATGTTAGCGGAGAAAGAGACCAGATTAATTGAGATTTACGTAAACACTCAGCAGAAAGGCCATCCGCTCCACCAATCAGTAAATTCAGCGAGATGGCGTCGCCCATCCATTTTTGCAACCGATCCGCAAGTTGTTCTGTGCCCCATGTTTTTCCTGTCACATCTAAAGCGATCGTGAGAGCTAGCGGATCGCAATGCGACAACAACATTTCTCCTTCGAGTTTTTTGATGCGTAAAATATCGGTGTTTTTTGTACGTCGGATCGGTGGAATCTCAATCAATTTTAATTTGAGTTCTTTGGGGAAGCGTTTGGCATATTCCAAAAAACCTTGCTCAACCCAACCGGGTACTTTGTTGCTGATGGAAATGATCTGAATATACATGGGATTATTTTTTCTCTGTGCCCCAAAGTTTTTCTAATGCATAAAGCTGCCGCGCTTCCGGCAGCATCAAATGAACAATGGCGTCGTTAAAATCAACCAATGTCCAGCCAAGCCCTTTGTCGCTTTCGAGCGTTAAATGGCGATACCCTTGTTTACGCGCTTCATCAATCAGTTTTTCTGCAGCTGATTGAATATGGCGAGAAGATCGACCTGTGCCGATGATCATGAAATCCGTAATGCTGGTAAGGGGCTTAACATCCAAGGCCACAATCTCCTCAATTTTTAGATCGTCGAGGATTTTAATAATAAGCTTTTTTAATTTTCCGCTGTCTTTTTTCATAGGTTGTTCATTACTCGAGTTAGTTTAATAGAAGCGATTATAGTACAAAGCGCTCTCGGCCTTTAGGTTTTTTTGTAACTACTTAGTGCGCCACAGGAGCGTTCATCCAAAGCCTGGACGTTCTTGCATCATCACGATTCCAGCTGGGAGTTATGTTCTCAAGCGCTCGAGGGTGTTTTATTTTCGTCGAGCGTGTAGAATGCGCAAATCGATAGCAAAGGAGTTTAGAATGAGTTATCAAGTACTCGCCAGAAAATGGCGTCCCCGTACATTTCAAACCATGATCGGTCAAGAGCACGTTTTACGCGCGCTCATGAATGCGCTCGATAAAAATCGATTGCATCACGCCTATTTGTTTACGGGTACGCGCGGCGTTGGGAAAACAACCGTGGCGCGTATTTTTGCTAAAAGTTTGAATTGTGAGCAAGGTATTAGCGCGACCCCTTGCGGTAAATGCAGCGCTTGCCTGGAAATTGATGAGGGTCGTTTTGTTGACTTGATCGAAGTCGATGCCGCTTCTCGAACTAAAGTTGAAGATACTCGTGATTTACTTGATAACGTCCCGTATGCGCCCACCCGCGGCCGTTATAAAATTTATCTCATCGACGAAGTTCATATGCTTTCAGGGCACAGTTTTAATGCGCTCTTGAAAACATTAGAAGAACCGCCGGAACACGTTAAGTTTTTATTAGCAACAACGGATCCTCAAAAATTACCGATCACCATTTTATCGCGATGCTTGCAATTTAATTTGAAGCCGCTGTCAACGGAGACCATCAGCACTTATTTGAAAACCCTTTTGATCGATGAGCAAATGCCTTTCGATGAAGAAGCGCTTTTGCGCATCGCCGCCGCCGCGCAAGGCAGCGTACGTGATGCACTCAGTTTGCTCGATCAGGCGATTGCCTTTACGCAAGGCAATATCAACGCGCAAGACATTCATGTTTTATTAGGGACGATCGAGAAAAATCATATTGAATCATTATTGCAAGCATTGGCCGAGGTCGATGGGCAAAAATTATTACAGCTAAGCCGGCAATTGTTTGAGCAAGGAATGGATTTCAAACAGGCATTGGAAGAGTTGATCTCCGCTTTTCATCAAATAGCGATAGCGCAAGTTGTCCCTGAAGCAACAACAGATGCATGCATCAAATCACTGGCGACCGCTTTTACTAAAGAAGCTGTGCAGCTCTATTATCAAATTAGTTTAATTGGTCGTCGTGATTTACCTCTAGCGCCTGACGCAAAAACCGGATTTGAAATGACTTTGTTGCGTCTTTTAGCGTTCAATCCTGTTACCATGAATTCTGGTGATAAAAAAAATGAATTGCCGAGTGGGCCATCAAAAATAACGGTAGAGTCTAAAAAAGCAACGCCCGAAAAACAAAAAACACCGCCGATTCAGTCAGAAAAACCCCGAATAGAAAAAATAGTGTCGAAGGAAGCGCCCCTGCCAGTCGCGAATGGGTTTTCAGAGTTTTCACCAGCAGGCTCGAGCAGTTTGGAATTTCCGCTAGGCGGCGACGAGCAAGTGGTAGGAGTATATAAAGATATACATGACTGCCGCGAGCGAGGAAGCCAACAACGCGGAAAACCAAAATACGAAGAGCATACATCCGATGAGATGAAAACAGTCCAATGGGATGCATTATTACCCCAACTCAAATTAACAGGCTTAGCTTATGAGTTGGCTAGCAATTGTATTTTCAAACAATTTCAAAACAATCGATTTGAGCTTATTTTATCCGCGAATCACGCGGCGTTGTTTAATGAAAAAACGCAAGCGCGCATCGCGGAAGCCTTATCAAAGCAACTGAATGAATCAATTAAATTGACGATTCATATCGGATCAACGGCGCAAGAAACACCCGCAGAAAAAGCAAAGCGAGTATCAAAAGAGCAACATGACGCTGCTGTCAAAGCCGTCAGAAATGATTTTCATGTGCAAACTTTAATTGAAAAATTAAGTGTCAACCTAGATCCTGCGTTGATTGAAGCGATTGAGTGACGCAAGCTTTACGCGGCCAACAAGCTCTGGTGGCCGCGCTCCAGCGCAGGGTGGGTGTGGTGATCCATTTATAACGATCTTATCTTAATTTATCAATGTTTGCGTTTTATAAGATAACTCATATAACTTTTTTATAATTCATGTGGGTTTTGCGTAAAAAGAATGAATTAACGCGACATTAATTTACTCGCGCAAAAAAGGGCAGCGCTTTTAATGCGGTGTGAATGGTGCTATAAGCGCCCAAAAGCGGCTGATCAAAAAACCCCATCACCAAAATTTCATCACAAAAATTACGCAGCAGTGTTAAATCATGCAGCGTCATGATTAATAATTTTTGATGCTGCTTGATTTGATCAACCAATAACGATAATACCTCGAATTGTTGAATAACATCCAAATGGCTCGAGGGTTCGTCGAGTAAATAGACGGCGGGATCTTGGGCAAGGATCGAAGCTAGAGCCACGCGTCTTTTTTCTCCGCCCGATAATTGGTGAATGGGCCGATTGGCTAAAGCGTCTAGTTTTACCTGTGATAAGGCCTGTTTTGCCTGCTCGATATCTTTTGTTGAATCATAAAACCAATGCGTCTGATGAGGGTATCGACCCAATAAGACCGTTTCTAAGACGGTGCTTGGAAAGTGAAAAGCCGTGTCTTGCAAAAGCAATCCGATTTTTTTAGCGCGTACTTTAGGATTTAAGCAATGAATGGATTGTTCTTCGAGGCTGACGCTGCCCTGCGCGGGTTTTCTCAATCCAGCCAATGTATGGAGTAGTGTGGTTTTGCCACATCCATTGGGACCCAATACGCCATAAATTTTTCCAGCCTGAAAAATGGCCGAAAAATTATTCAACAAAGTTCGATTGCCCATTTCTAATGTAAGCGTTTCAGTCTTTAAATTCACGACACGTAGCCTCGACGTAACAATAATAAAAATATAGGGACGCCCAAGAGTGCTGTGATAACACCAACAGGCAATTGAGCGGGCGCAAACAGTGTGCGCGCCAAGGCATCGGCTAAGACTAAAAAGCTGCCACCTAATAAAACAGAGGCGGGCAAAATAAACCGA
>Ga0209417_1005109_pt1 | contig 14826 bp, 14 predicted proteins | sample RifGroF2_FD_184002 | JGI IMG/M metagenome (GOLD analysis project Ga0209417, IMG submission 184002) | Groundwater microbial communities from Rifle, Colorado, USA - Groundwater F2 (SPAdes) (version 2) | ecosystem: Environmental > Aquatic > Deep subsurface > Groundwater | place: Rifle, Colorado... | reverse complement strand
TCCTATCAATGATTTTAATACACGGAATGTTTCCTCTATCTTCCACCTGATTTTATACTGCCTGACTATATCTTGCATTTCATAAAGCATTCTATTAGTATTAACCTTGATGATTTTACATCCAATATTAAAACCTTATTGTGACCTAAAACGTTTTCATTATTGGGTTTTATTCAATTTTAAGCATCTTTTTCCAAACGTTCCCGAATATTCAAGGATAACAAGATTGTTCAATAACAATCGAGAATATTTGATGGTTGTAATGAAAAAACTTGCTAATCTCTGAAGGGAAAATTTCGCATATAAATATTGGAAAAGAAGCGGAGGTAAGGCAATTGGAAAATATACTTGAGAATTTACAAGATAAATGGGTACTTTGTGATAGAGGAACTATTAATGCTAAAGTATGGCAAGAATTTTGGGAAGATAAGCAGATTAAAGTAAAGGTAACAGAAAGAAAAGAGAGGCAATGGATTGAAAATGTTTTTGGTTTTTTAAAGACAAAACTCGGACTTGATAAAATCCGAGTTCGCAAAATGCCTTCTTTTTTATCTAGGTTATATGCAATTCTTTGTTGCTACAACATAATCCTGGAGCTTAATTTGCCTATCTAGCAATTCGAGTTAAATATTGTATAAAATTTACACAATCGTTACAAATACTTCTTAATCCCACCCCATTGTCTTTTTATTATATAATTTTTAATTGATTGAACTTACGAGCAAGGAATTACAATTAAATGACGAAGATTACACCTGAAATAGAACAAGTTGCCCAAATAGAGGGCGTATCTCCTTATGAATTAGCACAAAATGTTGCAGATGGCACAGTTGTTATATTAAAAAATATTAACCATGACATCGCTCCTATTGGCGTAGGTCAGGGTTTATCAATAAAAATCAACGCCAACATCGGCACATCCCATCAGCGAAGCACACTTGAGCAAGAGCTGGAAAAACTTGATATATGTGAGAAAACCGGTGCGGATACAGTAATGGACTTATCTACCGGCTCCAATATTAATGAAACAAGAAAAAAAATTATGCAAAAATCCAGTATCCCTGTGGGGACTGTTCCCATTTATCAGGTAGGAGTTGAAGCAGCAGAAGCAGATAAAGATAAAATGCTCAGTGTAATAGAAGACCACTGCCGTGACGGAGTTGATTTTATTACTGTACACTGTGGTGTTACAAGAGAAGTGCTTAAACGGCTTGAACAGGACGGTAGAATTACCGGAATAGTCAGTCGTGGCGGTTCAATGCACGCCTCATGGATAAAAAAACACAACATGGAAAACCCTTTGTACGAATATTATGACGAACTGCTTGATATAGCAAAGAAATACAATACAACGCTGTCCCTTGGTGATGGTTTGAGGCCGGGTTGCGGAGCGGACGCGGGCGACAGGGCACAGGTTATGGAAACCATAGTACTTGGCGAACTTGTCCAACGTGCAAGGAAAGCAGGAGTTCAGGCTATGGTCGAAGGTCCCGGACATGTTCCGCTTAACTTAATCCCTGGAATGATTGAAACAATTAAGACCCTTACAAAAGGTGCACCTTTATATGTACTTGGGCCGCTTGTAACAGATATAGCACCGGGATATGACCACATAACTTCAGCTATTGGCGGTACATTAGCAGCGTTCTCAGGGGCTGATTTCCTCTGTTATGTTACCCCCAGCGAGCACCTCGGCTTACCGGATGCGGAACAGGTAAGACAGGGCATCATCACATCCAAAATTGCAGCCCATGCTGCTGATGTGGCAAAAGGCAGGAAGCAATCAATTGAAAGAGACAGGCAGATGTCAATTGCAAGGATGAACCTGGACTGGAAAAAGCAAGCAGAGTATGCCATAGACAAGGATATTTTTGAGAATATAGAAGTCGGAAAGCCCTGTACAATGTGCGGTGAATACTGCAGCATGAAAACTTTCAGGGAAATAGTTAAATTGTAAAAAAAATTAGAATATAATAATATAATGCAAAAATTAATACTTGGCATATTAATATTATTATTTTCAAATTCATGCGTTTGGGCTGAAACTCTGGATTTTAATAATGTTCTGGACAAGGCTGTACAGAATTCATTTGACTTGAAGATATCCCGACTTAATGTTGATATCAGCAATGCCGGAATAAAAGAGGCTCGTTCGGAATATTTCCCTATGCTAAGCACAAGTTTTTACAATTCATACGATAGAGACTTAAGTAACAGTTCTTCAAACATTAATTCCGTAGGCGATAGCGTAATTTTAGGCACAACTCGCTACCAGAACGCCTTATCCCTCGGTATGCAGTATAACCTGTTCGACTTTGGCATACGGGGAAAGAAAATGTTAATCGCCAAAAAAGACAAAACACAGAAGGAAATTGAATACGAAAGACAGCTCAGGAACTTGAAAATCGAAATTGTTGATCTTTATTCTCAGGCCCTACTGGCAAATAAGGAGCTTGCAACTAATACAGAACTTATGCTTTTGAATAAAGACCTGTTTGCTATGTATGAAAATCTTAGTGTTGCAGGAACTATAAGAAAAACAGAAATGATGAACCAGGCGCTTAAGGTTGCACGGCTGATAAACAGAGCTGACGAGCTTAAAACAGAACTTAAAAATACACTTATGGATATTTCCCTTAAAACTCTTGATGAATATGACATTAAAGACTTACAGATCCAGAATATTTTTGATACACCTAAGGAAAATGATAATATAGAACTGGTTAGTAATGTAATTAAGCTGGAAGCAGTAGAAACAGATTTTATTGAGACAAAAAATCTGCCTGAATACAAATCTTACCAGCTTGAAATTGAAAAGAAATATGCAGAACTCTCTATTTTGAAAAAACAGAGGCTTCCGCAGTTCAGGCTCACCTCAAGCTATTATTTTTACGGGTCAGACAAGAATGATTTTATGGATACATTTAGTGATTTTGAACATAGAAGCTTATCATTCAGAGTAGCTTCGACTTTGCCGATTTTTGACGGATTTAAAAATAAAGCCCAAAGAGAAAGAGCAGAACTTGAAATCCAAAAACTGGAAGCCGAGAGAGATAAACAGGTTGAAAGAATAAAAACGTATTATGAAAAAGTTTTTGAAGAATCCAGTGATTTTTCGGAAAAGTTAAAAAACCAGCAGGGCTCAATTCAACTGGTCACTGAAAAGCTGGAATTGCTTGAAAGGTTAAATAACCAGCAGCTTATTGATAAGATAACTTATTTAAACGAGAAGTCCGACCTGATAAGCCAGAGTTTTGAGCTGGAAAAAGTAAAAATAACTAATGATGTAAATATGTATAAATTAAATGTTTTAAGGGAATAAAAATGCAGACTGGATTAATATGTTTTGAATTAATAGCCAAAATTAATCAGATAAACGTTGATTTGCGCGCAATGACTCGGGAATACGGCCTCACTGATGAGGAAATTTCCAAGGAAGAGCTTATCAGAATAGTTAAAAACTTTGAGTTTAAGGCAAAAATCAAAAATCATTCAATAGAAAAAATTTCAGAAAAATATCCGCTTCCACTAATTGCTGAAAAACAGGATAAATCATTCCTGGCTGTATTAAAAATCAACACTCAGGAAAAAAAAGTTCTTATTTTTGAACCTGTGGAAAAGCAGACAAAAGAGCTGACATTTGCAGAATTTGATGAAATAACCACCGGTGAACTTATTATTCTCAGCCATAAATTAATAAATTCCCAGATAAAGTTCGGATTTCAATGGTTTTTCAATGAAATTCTCCAATATAAGCGTGTCATCGCCGAAGTAATGGTTGGTTCGTTTATAGTTCAGCTTTTTGGACTCGTAACACCGCTGTTCACTCAGGTTATTCTTGATAAAGTACTTGTACATCACAGTATGACAACGCTGGATGTGCTGGCAATTGCCTTTGTTGCTGTCATGATCTTTGAATTTCTTCTTAATATTTCAAGAAAATATATTTTTATACATACAGCAAGCAAAATTGACGCAAAGCTTGGCGCAAAACTTTTTAAACATCTGTTTTCCCTGCCATTTGTGTATTTTGAGAACAGAAAAGTCGGGAATATAATCGCAAAAGTCAGGGAACTTGACCAGATTCGGGAATTCATCACTAATAAATCAGTTTCAGTAATAATTGACCTGTTTTTCTCAGTGGTTTTCGTACTTGTAATGTTACTTTACAGTGTAAAGTTAACATTCGTAGTGCTGGCTTTTGTTGCACTAATTGGTATTCTGTACCTGCTTATTACGCCTGAATTACGTCGCCGGCTGGAAGAAAAATTCCAGATGGGTGCGCAATCTAATTCCTATCTGGTCGAATCCGTAACAGGCATGCAAACAGTAAAATCCCTCGCAATAGAAGGATCCATGCAAAGGAAATGGGAAGATTACCTTGGAAATTATGTTAAATCAGGCTTCCGACTGGCAAATATGGGTAATATTTCAGGCGCAATCTCTGGTTTATTTCAAAAATCAATGACAATTGCCATACTTTACTTTGGCGTAAAACTTGTATTGGAAAATAAACTTACTATCGGCCAGTTAATAGCTTTCAATATGTTGTCAGGCCAATTCACAATGCCGGTATTAAGGCTTGTGGGTCTATGGAATGAATTCCAGCAGGCACTTTTAGGTGTTGACAGGCTTGGTGATATTCTCAACCACCCTGTAGAAATCCAGTCCAGCAAGCTTATTACCCTTCCAAAACTCCAGGGTGCAGTTAAATTTGACAAAATTAACTTTAAATACAGCCCTAATACCCCGAATGTTCTTACAGACCTCAGCTTTGCCATAAACCCGGGTATGAGTGTCGGGATAGTTGGAAGGAGCGGCAGCGGAAAAAGCACTGTAACAAAGCTTATTCAGAGACTATATCTCACAAATGAAGGCGCAATATATATTGATGGCGTTGATGTAAGGCATATGAACCCCATGTGGTTGAGAAACAACATAGGAGTTGTTTTGCAGGATAATTACCTGTTCTCAGGCACAATAAGGGAAAACATTTCGCTACCTCACCCTGATGCACCGATAGAACTCATACTCCAGGTGTCTAACATCGCAGGTGCGCATGAATTCATTGCCCAGATGCCCGAAGGTTATGACACAATGGTTGGGGAAAGAGGTTCTACCCTTTCTGGCGGACAAAAGCAGAGGATTGCAATAGCTCGCGCCTTAATTACTGATCCGCGGGTTCTTATTTTTGACGAGGCAACTTCAGCGCTGGACTATGAATCCGAGCGGATTATCCTGACTAACCTTGATAAAATAAAACAGGGAAGGACAACTTTCATTATTGCGCACAGGCTATCAGCAGTAAGAGCCAGTGATGTTATTATTGTACTTGAGCAGGGGCGTATCATTGAAGCGGGAACGCACGACAAATTAATGGAAAGTAAAGGATATTACCATTATTTGAACAGCCAGCAAGAAGGTCTAGGAAAACAATAAAATATAGTATATAATATAGATATATAAATATATCGCCGCTGGGTAAAAGGGATAATATGGCAGTAAATCCAACATATGGTAATGACATAATAGTTGGAAATGATTATAGCGAAACACTATACGGTGATGCGTATTACTCAAACGTGCAAACTAATAATTCTTCCTATAGCAATATAACTATAAACTATGGAAATGATACAGTTTCAGGCAATGGGGGAAATGATCGAGTATCAGGTGATACATATTACGGTAACAACACAAATTACAGCGGTAATTTTAATACAATCACTGTAAACTATGGAGATGATACCATCTCTGGCGGGAATGATAATGATATTATTTATGGCGAAAACTATTATTTATTAAACAGGAATTATAACTCGTATTCCTCTATTATTACTGTAAATAGCGGTAATGATGTTATTTATGGCAATGATGGTAATGATCTTATAATTGGTGATAGTTACTCAATAGAAAACAGTAATTATTACGGCAATTTTAATACTATTAACTTGACATATGGAAATGATACTGTATTAGGCGGATATGGAAATGACATAATATATGCAGATGGATTTTACGAATATAACTATAATGATATTTATTCTGAAAATACAATAAATATAGTGCCCGGTAATGACTCCATAGATGGCGGCCCAGGTGCTGATACTATGTATGGAGGAGCAGGAGACGATATTTATGTAGTTGATGATATTTCAGATGTTGTTACAGAATATTTGAATCAAGGAAATGATACTGTACAATCGAGTATAGACTATACGCTTGGTGATAACCTTGAAAATCTCGTATTAACTGGTACTGCTATTAGCGGCACTGGCAATAATTTAGATAACGTATTAACAGGCAATGCTGGCAATAACCTCTTGAACGGAGGCGTAGGTAGTGATACATATAATTTTTCCAGCGGGTACGGACAGGACACAATAGAAGAATTTAACGGAACCGACCAGATTAAATTTGGCCCTGATATTACAGTAAATAACCTTACCGTTTCTAAACAGGACAATGACCTTGTATTGTTTACAGGAAACGACAGCATCACGATTAAAAACTGGTATGTTTCTGATGATTATAAAATCGAGTCAGTTTTATTCAGTGATAATTCGTCACTTACTGCAAGTCAGCTGGAAAATATGACAAGAGTAATAATTAGCCCAGGTCCAGGTAACCATAACATACATAACAGCGGCGGCGATGATATTTACCTGTTTAATACAGGCGATGGCATAGACGCGTTACACGATACAGACATTGATAATATTGCCGGCTATGACATAATTCAGTTTGGCGAAGGTATTTCTAAAGAAGACATTGCTTTTTATCTTCAAGGCAACCACCTTGTAATCAATTACGGTGAAAACGATCAAGTAACAGCTTACAATCATAAATGTCCTAACCATGGCATTGAAAAGATTGAATTGGCTGACGGATCATATCTTGAAGAGAGTGATATAAACACTATTATTCAGCATATTGCAGCTTATGAAGCTCAGGACAAAGGTATTGACTTTAAATCTGTTGAAGATGTTAAAAATAATGCTGATTTAATGAATGCAATCGTACAAAGCTGGAATTAAAGCGTTCATACTCTCTGCATTTTATGTTACGATTTAATTTATGATATTTGATAAAATAAAAAACCTCCTTAATAAGGACGACTCACACGAGTTTAAGCCTTTGCTCTCAGAAATCGAGGACAGTCCTGACAGCCCGCTTGGCCTGTTTACATTCTGGACAGTGGTTGCGTTGATTGTTTTTGCCGGATTGTGGCTGTTCTTTGGGAAAGTTGATGTGGTAATTACTGCACGTGGAATGGTAATCCCTGACGGCGAAGTTAAAATCATACAGCCCCTTGATGCAGGTGTTATAAGTCAAATACTCGTTAAAGAAGGCGTATTTGTTAAAAAAGATGATGTTTTGATAGAAATAGACCCTTCAAGTACAGAACCAGCACTGGCTTCCAGGGAAGAAAATCTTAAAAATATTGAAATAGAGATTGAAAGGCTTGATGCGCTTTCTTCAGGAAAGTTATTTAATCCTGATTCATCAAAATACAACGCAGAACTAATCAAAAACCAGCGAGATATTTATAATTCCAGCCTCGCAAGCTATAATGAGCAGCTTGATTCTGCTTATACAGAAAAATCTAATTATGAAAACCTTCTTGCGGCAAGCGTTGATAGAGAATCCAGACTTAAAAAGGTTATGGATATAATATCAAAAGATGAATACATAGAAGAAGTTAACAAAATCAAAAGCTATAGATCAGAAATAGCCAAAGTAAACAATAACATCAGTTATATAAAAGCAAAATTCATGACAGAAAACCAGAAAGAGCTGGCAGACAAGCAAAAGCAGGTAACTGAATTAAAAGCGGAAGTTGACCAGACTAAATTCAGGAATACAAAACAGAGAATAACCTCTCCAGTAGACGGACATGTTGATAAAATTTTTATGCATACAATAGGTGGTGTTGTCCAGCCAGCACAGCAATTGATATCCATTACACCAGTTGATGTGCCGTTACTCGTAAAAGTGCAGGTTTTAAACAAGGATATCGGCTTTGTAAAAGAGGATATGGAAGCAAAAATAAAAGTAGACACTTTCAGCTTCCAGAAATACGGCCTGTTAAAAGGCAAGGTAATTAATGTTTCTAAAAGCAGCATAATAGACGAAAAACTCGGCCCGGTGTATGAAGTGTTTATTCAACCACTGGAAACCGAGCTTATGGTTGAAGGAAAACAAGAATCAATCTCATCAGGTATGAGCCTTGCCGCTGAAATTAAAACCGGCAAGCGCAGAATCATTGAGTTCTTTATTTACCCTCTTATTAAGTATCTGGATGAAAGTATTAGCGTAAGGTAAGGTTTATTTTTTACTTCACCTTCACTTTTTTAATCATTTCCTCCAATTCCTGCGGGGAAACTGTATTTGGCGCTTCAACTTTATCAAGGCCCCGGTCAAGAATACCGGTTTCTTTTTTCTGAAGATCGTCACCGGCCCGCACAAGGTCACGCCCTTCTGTCATACTATGGATCCTGACCGCCATTTCGGATGGGGATCCTTCGCTGTTTAGGAATTCCTGCACACTATAACTTGGCCAGTCAGAAGGCAGGTTTTCATATTTTGTAAAGTCTTTTTTAGCACTGTCTGTGAGCCTTAAATCGACCTGTTCGTTTATAACTTTTTCCACATAATTTTTTTGCGATTCAAACCTGCTTGGCTCATGGATATCAGTTCCAATTATCTCTTCAGGGTCGCGCTTTTCGTATTTTTTAATCATTTCTGATGCAAGGCGCAAATGTTCCAGCTCATGTGAAAGGAACATTTCCCATATATCTTTGATTCTTTGGTCCTTCTCCTGTTGCACAAAGGTATAGTAGTTGCACACCTCGGTAAATTCATGCAGCAATAATTTTTCAAGCAGGGTTTCATTCGGGTCAATTAGCGATTCGTACATTGAAACGTGTTCTTCCTCGACCTGTCCTATTTCAGCATACAGCTTCCTTAATGTAGGGTTTCCGTACTCCATACCGTGTTCTTTGTAGAAATTATGCGTCTGTTGCTCGCCTGCCAGCAGGGTTAAAATATTCACTTTTGTGGCGGGTTTTGCGGTGTTTTTATCATAATGCTTTCTGAGCCTCAATGTTGGGTCATTATGGTGATCCTGCGTTGGCCTGCCAGGGAAAACATCTGTCATTCCTTTTAAAATTACGTTAGGGTCTTTATTTTCCAGTACCTGATACATTTGAGAATACCTGTACAAATGGTCAAAGTCCTCTAATAATCCAAAATCAAAAACTTTCCTTACATAATCATCAGTTTCAATCTGTGATAAATAAGCTGTGAGATCAGTAGCAACCTGTTCGTATGCAAGTGTGCTTTCTAGTATCGTCTGGTCAGCTGGGATAAGCCAGTTAATTGTGGTTTGCTGCTGGTCTTCTATAAGCCTTGTTCGTGCAATCGCATTTTTAATGTCTTCATTGTCCATATGCCTTGCAACGCAATGCTTGAACATCCACGCTTCCATTTCTATGCCGTTTATTAAGATTTGTCTGGTACGTGTATACGGATCAACATCGTGTTTGTCATAAGGCAGACGAACTATCTGTTCCCAGTTTCTCATCTGTTTATCCAGTGGTGTTCCTTTTTCTTTTAACGGATTAAATGCCATGATAAATTCTCCTTTTTGTAAACTTCGCAATATATTAACAGGATTTTTCGCTTCTTAAATTCGCTTGTTGGGCCATGGTTTTTTCTAATTGCTAGCAATTTTTGGACAAAAAATGTTTTTATATATATGGAAGAAAGTAAGATTAGGGAAGTTTGTGCAGTCTAGCATTGATAATAGTATAGGCCGGCTGGATACAGCGGCTGGGCAGGCTTTATTTTATTCAGCGGGGGTATTACCTCCGTTGCGAAGGGTTCAGTCTGTTCCTGACAGAATAAAAGATAAAAACTACGAAGGCGCCGCGCTTCAGGTAGGCGTTGCCGGGCTGAATATTTTTGGTGATTTAAGAGAATTAGAGCTTGCTGCAAAAGAAGGGGCTGACATTTTCTCGAAGGGGGTATGGCCTTCTGTCAAAAACTACAAGGGTCAGCACGCAATGAAGCTCCTTGAAGGAACTGTTGCAGAAGGGTTATTTGAAAAAGTACCTTTTCTAAGTAAGTTAAATGATTATGATGATGTTCTTTATAACACTAGATTTGGCAAATTTTTGCAAAGGACTTTAAATTTAGGCATTGATGAAGCTAAAACTGATTTCATAGAACGAGCTCCGACAAAAATACCTTTTACTAACAAAGAAATATTACCGACAAACCCTTTCATGAATGCTTATAATTTTAAAGGTAGCTATTTGCAGCAATTAGCAGGAAGAGCACTTCATAGAATTTCTAAACTTGGATTAATTACGGGCATAGCTCTTGAAGTTCCTGCCTTAATAAGGTCAATAACTGACACTAAAGGTTCATATGGAGATAAAGCAAAAGCATTTGGTAAGCAATTAATAAAATCATCAGGTTTTGTAGGTTTTACAACTGCGGGTATTGCACTTGCAGGAGCTGCATTAGCTCCGACTAGCCTAATCTTAGGGTTGGTTTCAATGGCAGCAGGTTCTGCTATAGGTATAATAGCGTCTAAAGAATTTAACAAGCAGGTTGATAAAATTATTTCTTAGCTAGTTTAGTCAAACTATCAGCCATTCTTCCAATAACGTCAGCTGCCCAATGTTTAGATTGTTTTGCTTGCTCTGCAACTTCTTTTATAATTACAGGTGCAGTTTGACGGTTTTTCCTATAAGCTCCATTAACCTGTGTTGCAGTAAAAGCACTAAATTTGCTTCCATCTTGAGGCCCTATTTGTTCCAACTTTTCCCATATTAGCTTGGCTTCGGGGCTAAGTCCTTTAAACTTGACATTATTAACATTCCTGCTCTGAATATTTGCATTACTGTATAGATTTTGCCCTATTATCATCTTAAATACCTCACAATTATTGTCTATTATTTTAAAGTTTAAACATAAAAAAAATTGCCTTTTCAGATAAATTTTAACGATTGTTTACAAAAATTGCTGAAAAAGAGAACTGAAATGCCCTGACTTTAATACCTTCTTGAAAAATTTATAAATGTTTGTTATAATAATTATACAAATAATATACTTGGAATAAATGGATGTCGTGAGTTCAAGAAGCAGAAAATTTTTAAAATGTCGCATTTTGTTGCATTTTGTTGCATTTATTTCTGAATAAAATAATTTTTATCTCTATAGCGGATGAATTTATACAACCTCCAATATAACGTTGAGTAAAAAATATGGAGGTGTAACATGAAAAAAGTAGCAATAAACGGATTTGGCAGAATCGGCCGCAATACCTTACGAGCTGCCGTAAAAAGCGGTATATTCCATAAACTGGACTTCGCAGCTATTAACGACCCGGGTATGACGCCGGAATTGGCAGCCTATCTGCTGGAATACGACTCGGTTATGGGCAGGTTCGAAGGTGAAATCTGGCCAGAACCCGACGCAATCACAGTTAATGGAAAGAAAATCAAACTCCTCACCGGCAAAGACCCACTTGAACTAACCTGGAAAGACCTGGGAATTGATGTTGTGATTGAATCATCAGGTTTTTTTACTGAAGCTGTTAAAGCTAAAGGACATATACAAGCAGGCGCGAAAAAAGTACTTATATCAGCCCCGGCAAAAGGTGAAGACATTACAATAAACCTTGGCGTTAACCAGGAGATGTACGACACGACTAAACACAACATCATCGCAATGGCTAGCTGCACCACAAATTGCCTTGCGCCTGTAGCCAAAGTGCTTAACCGGGAATTCGGCATTATAAACGCTTTTATGACTACAGCACATGGTTATACAAGCAGCCAATTACTCCTTGATGGCCCGTCGAAAAAAGATGTGAGAAGAGGCAGGGCTGCTGCTATAAACATAGTCCCCACTTCAACAGGCGCAGCTAAAGCAGTGGAACTTGTTTTGCCGGAAGTAAAAGGCAAACTTGATGCGCTTGCCTTAAGAGTTCCTGTGCCGGCCGGAAGTATTATAGACCTTGTAGCCACAACAGAAAAGAAAATTACAGTTGATTCTGTAAATCAGGCTTTTAAAAGAGCATCAGAAGAGGAATTAAGAGGGATTATTCATTATACAGAAATTCCCCTTGTAAGTTCCGATTATGTTGGCTCGCCATACAGCTGTGTAGTTGATGCAAAGCTGACCAGGGTTTTAGGTGAAAATATGGTTAAAGTATTTGCCTGGTATGATAATGAATTCGGTTACAGTTCAAGGCTAGCTGAATGTGCTCTATTTATAGCCGAAAAGATGTAAATTTGTATCGCTTAAAAATAAGCAATTTTGTTATTGTTTACTCCTCTTAATCAAGTTAAGTTAGATAAATTAAAGTTAGAAACAATAATTGTAAATTAATTAAAGGAGGAAATTATGGGTGAACGTGGACCAATGCCTGGTCATGCATATGGCGCAGCCGCTATAACACAGGCATTACATGGGGTTGATTTCCCTAAATCAAAAAATGAAATTATGAGCGAATTCGGAAACAAAGATATCGAATTTAAAAAGGGAGAACATAGAAAACTAAGAGACGTCTTAAAAGATCTTCCTGATCAAACATTTAACAGCCCTGCTGATCTAGAACGTGCTATACACGAAAAAAAGGCTGCATAATTTATTTATAAACAATTAAAAATGGGCTGTCCTGTTCGCAGGGCAGTCCTTTTTATGAAAGTAATTTAAAAGTTGTCTTAAGCTCCGGTTTCGTATATTATTTTGATTGATTATTATAAGGAAATATCTATGATATCAACAAATGATTTTAAAACCGGTATGACAATAGAAATCGACGGCAACGTGTGGACAATAGTGGAATTCCTGCACGTAAAGCCAGGTAAAGGCTCTGCTTTTGTGAGATCAAAGCTTAAAAACGTACAAACAGGCGCAGTAATGGAAAAAACTTTCCGCGCAGGTGAGAAAATGCCTAGAGCTATCGTTGATAAAAGAGAAATGCAATACCTCTATAACGCTGGCGAAAACGAATTTGTATTCATGGATAATGAATCTTATGATCAAGTAACCATGACTTCCGAGCAGATCGGGGACATAAAAAAATATTTGAAAGAAAATATGAATATTACTGTGCTTAAGTATCAGGAAAAGATTATAGGTATAGATATACCTAACTTTGTAGAACTTGAAGTAGTTGACACTCCTCCTGGAGAAAAGGGCAACACCGCTCAGGGTGGCACAAAGCCCGCCAAACTTGAAACAGGGGCAATTGTCAATGTTCCATTCTTTGTTAATAATGGTGATAAAATCCGGGTAGACACAAGAACTAATTCATATTTAGACAGAGCTTAGTTTTTTATTGATGCTTTTATATTTATAAGCGTCAACAGCACTATACATAACCATACCAGCAGTAAATGCACCAGCTAAAGGTATTGCAACCGTACTTAATACAATTGCACCAGCAACTGTAATACCTAATAATGCACAACCTTTACTTGTTTGATCATTTAACATTTGTCCCCATCCCGGTATAATCAAAGAGGCTAAGGCTGGAAATACATTTTTTCCTGAATTTTTTTTAATTAGTTCTTCTGCTTCTGTTACATTTTCTTTCTTGTTGGCTTTAAAAGAAACCGTGTCTTTAATTTCAGAATTTTCAAAAGCAGAGTTTGGTTGTTTGGCAGAGTTTACATTTTGTGTACTGGCAGAGATAGTTCGTGTAAAATTTACCGGTAAAAATGTAACATTGGTCATATTAATTTATTTCCATATTATTACATCACTATATTTTAAAATAATTTTGCTATTTTTACATCCTGCAAAAGAATGTATAATCGAAAAACAATCCAGATATAGTTGTCTTGATTTCTAGTTTCGTTTATTATCTGAATTATATAGATTATATAAGAGGATTTAATATTATGAAAATGGATTTGGAGTATATTGAAAAACTGGTGGAGCTGGTTTCTAAAAATGAACTTACTGAACTTACAATTGAAGAAGGCGAAAACGCAGTAGTCATAAGAAAAGAAAAAGAAGTAGTAACCACACAGGTAGCAGCACCCGCACAGGTAATGGCTGCACCAGCAGTTGTTCCACAGGCTAAACCTGAAGCACCAAAAGCAGAAGCCCCAAAAGGAATTGCAATTACTTCCCCAATGGTGGGCACTTTTTACAGATCACCATCACCTGGAGCAGCTCCGTTCACTGATGCAGGCAAAACTGTTAATATAGGCCAGGTCGTATGTATTATTGAAGCTATGAAGCTTATGAACGAGATAGAAGCGGAAGTAGCTGGTAAAGTTATTGAAATTTGTGTAGAAGACGGTCAGCCTGTTGAATTTGGCCAGACATTAATGATTGTTGCCCCTTAAGGGGTAAGCCCTAAACATCTCCCCTCTGGACACGCTTTAAACGTGGAATAGTCAGAGAAAGGAGGTGATGCCGCTTGAGGATAGTTGTCTCAAAATGGGACTGGTTAGCGATAATAATATTATTATTGTTGCTAACTAAAAATCAGGAACTATTAAAGCTCCTGATTTTCATTCTCAAATAAAATGGGCTTTTAAAGAGGATGTCTTTGCAGGGCATCCTCGCCCTATATTTATGATAACCGATTTTAAAAATTTTTCAATCGCATACTTTTCAGGTAAAATTTAACCATAACTAGAATATATTCTATGATAAGTTGAGTATATACCAATCCCAGAATAAAATTCAGATTGTCTGATAATTTAGCAAGTGGAGTTTAGTTCCGACGAATTGCCGCACTTCATCCCTGTATTGATGCAGGTTTTCAAGGAAATTTAAGACAGCATCCTT
>Ga0209417_1005107_pt1 | contig 14831 bp, 8 predicted proteins | sample RifGroF2_FD_184002 | JGI IMG/M metagenome (GOLD analysis project Ga0209417, IMG submission 184002) | Groundwater microbial communities from Rifle, Colorado, USA - Groundwater F2 (SPAdes) (version 2) | ecosystem: Environmental > Aquatic > Deep subsurface > Groundwater | place: Rifle, Colorado... | reverse complement strand
TTTTTGCTCATGTTGTGATTGTTTCGCAAAACAAATCTACAACATGGGGCCAAACCTTCGGGGAGTAACCCCTATTTTATTTTTTTACTCGTTTAGTAGTGATTGTTTTTAATTTAATGGCCCCTCCCAAACCCTCCCCGAGGGGGAGGGCTAAAAAAAGAAGCCTGTTGTAAATATGTATTTTATAACAATTCTATATCAAACGAACAATTTCAAACCCCACTTCTTTAAGCCCCCTCTTTCGGAGGGGGTTTGCCTGCCTGCCGCAGGCAGGGGGGAGGCCATTATTCAATCTTCTCCAACTGGTTGGCATTTCCTTTTCGGGTCAAGGTAATGAAACATCCCACTACATAGAACTGATTCGAACTGGGCTGAATAGCTTTCCCGGGGTAATTCCCGTTTGCATCAGGATTATCGTTGAAACGCTGTCCAAATTCATTTTTGAAATTCAGTGCATTGGTTACCGCTCCGTACAAAATGATGTTTTGGCGGTAAAGGAAACTCCAGCTTAAATCCAGGCTCCGGTAAGGCAACATTTTTTTGCCATTGAATATCGGTGAATTCGGATCGTTGTAAACCCGTGGCGACGAATACCTGAAATTCACACCCGGATACGATCTGATACTGCCTAACCAATGCTTGTAAACCAATGAAAAATTGTGTTTGCTGGCAAATGTTGGTATGGCTTCCTCCGGAAAATTACGATAATCACGTTTGGTATCCAAATAAGAATACGAAATCCAGTAATCGCCATTCTTAATAGTCTTCTTATCTCTCCAAAACAGATCAAGTCCTTTGGCGTAGCCTCTTCCGGAGTTATTATAACTGGTTGGCAGGTAAAATTCGCCACCGTTCAACTTCACCAAATCCTTGTAATCTTTGTAATAAACTTCGACTCTGATCGTCCGACTGTTTGCCGATGACTGAAAACTAAACGTATAATGATCGGCGCGTTCGGGTTTAAGTTGGTCGGTGTACAGCAGGTAATCATCAACAGGATTCTGGTAGAACCAACCATAGGCCATCGAGAATTGGCTTTTCCCGGTTACCTTGTAGGCCGCCGACAATCGTGGCGAAAAGGTAGACCGATTCAGATAATCGGAGTATTCCACACGTCCGCCGATGCGGGTGACGAATTTCGAAGAAGCATAAACCTGAGCCTCAGTAAATCCCGAAAACGTATGATTGGTAAAGCTGTTGTCATGAGTTTCGGAAGGTAATTTTACGTTTTGCGAATATGTTTTCGAAAATAGTTCGCCTCCGAATTTCAAGGTAATTTTTTCGCTGAAGTGATAAGAATATGCATTTTTTAGGTAGGTACCCTGAATTTCTTTCTTCACTGTGGTTTGATCGAAATGTATATCATCCCGATTATTGGTAAATGAAGCGGCAGCATTGATTCCCCATTTTTCACCCAGTTTATCGTTCCACGATGCATTCATATACTGATTGTTGTTTTTCAGGTGAAATGCGATTGGGGTTCCGCCTTCAGTAAGATTTTCCTGACTTAGCGTAAAACTTCCATTATCGATGTTGGTATAAAACTTGAACATACCTGTTTTACTGGTCTTTTGCCTGATACTTATCGCACCGGTAGCCGATTCAGGAGCGCTTGTCCATTTATAGTTTTGTTTTGCCAGGCTCATGTAAGGACCCAGGTTGTTGTAAGTCAGTGTTCCGGTAACTGCTCCGTTTTTCCATTTTTTTGTTCCGGCAAACTCAAGTCCAATCGACATAAACGATAGATCAAGCTGATCTTCTTCCGGCATATCATTGGTACTTAGCAGCAATACCGATGACAGCGCCTGACCGTATTCGGCCGAATAACCCCCAGTACTGAAAATAGTGCCTTTAAACATGAACGGGTTAAACCTTCCGCGGGTAGCCAAGTTGGGAGCCGATGAATTATATGGAACCGCCACCAGCGACCCATCGATATAGGTTTGTGATTCTTCGCTGTCGCCACCTTTCACGAATAACCTGCCCGATTCGCCATTGATGGTCGTCCCAGGAAGCGATTGCAATGCACCGTAAACATCACCGGCAGCTCCGGCTGTAGTCATCATATCCAACGAAGAGATGGTGACCGCCTGTTTTTTATCTCCCGCTTCGAAAGTCCCGGCAGTAATGGTGACTGCGCTAAGCTGGTTGAAAGCCTCTTTTAACTTTACATTCAGTCGTATGGTGTCGCCTTTCAGTTCAACTGGTTTTGTAAAGGTTTCATAACTGATGAATCCTACCTGGACAACGCAAGGACCGGTTTTGGTCGTTTTTAATTTGAATTCACCTTTCTGATTGCTTGAAGTTCCATCGTACGTTCCCTGCAAATAAATGTTGGCGCCGGGCAATGGTTCGCCATTTTCCTGTGTCACTTTTCCGGTGATGACGGTTTGTGAAATTGCATTCAAGGTCAAAAGGAGAATAATGCAAGTGAAGAAAAACTGTTTCATGTTCCTGAATTCTTGATGTTTTACGATTCAAAGATGAAACATTCACTGAGGCGGTCAAAAAAACAGTTGCCGAACTGTCGGAAAAGCTGGATGAAATGTAAAAAACAGGAATAGGAAATGGGAAAAGAGGAAAGAGGAAAAAGTGATCAGTCGCAGTGGGCAATCAGATTGAGACTGGAAACTGCGACTGAACACTTTTTTCAAATGAATGATAAATTTTTCCTAGAGTACGATTCTTGCTCCTCCCTTTCGAACTGACTCACGCATGGCATCGATGATAATCATGTCGCGCAGGCCTTCTTCTCCGGGCGTTTTTGAAGGGCGTTTATCCATTATGGCCAGGCACATTTCGTCCATTTGTTTGGCTTGCTGGTTCATTTCAGGGAAATCGAACTTTTCTCCTTTGGGCAAATAGCCATGAAGTCCTCCGTAACCGCTAAACGGATTGAGACCATATTCTCCTTTTTGCGCATTAATATTCAGGAAATTGACATTAGCGCCGAAAGTGGTTAAGCAATTCGCAACAATGTTGCCCGGAAATTCGAGTTGAAAAGAGGTGGTTTCATCAACTCCATCGAATATTTTTGGATCGGAATTAAATTGCTGGGCTGTAACTGCGATAGGTTCCAGACCTGTGGAATAACGTGCAGCCTGCAAAGGATATGGCCCCATATCCATTATTGCCCCACCGCCGTACAAGCTTTTTACTTTCCAATGATCGGTTGGACGGTTCATCCGGAAACCGGCTGAGGCATGGACCATGGAAATTTCCCCAAATGGTTTTTCTTTGGCCATTTGCATGATCTTCTGAGTATACGGCTCATAGCGCAGACGATAACCAATTGAAAGAGATACACCGGCCATTTGGCAGGCATTAATCATTTCACGGCAATCAGCAGCATTCAGCGCCATAGGTTTTTCGCAGATGACATGTTTCCCGGCCTTCGCGGCCCGAATGACGAATTCTTTGTGCAGGCTGTTTGGCAAAACAATATAAACGACATCAATTGCCGGATTGCTGGCAATGTCATCGAAATTTTGGTAATTGTAAATGTTGGTTTTTGGGATGCCGTATTTCTCACCATACTGTTTCGCTTTTTCAGGCGTGCCGGTTACCAGACCGACCAGTTTTACATGTTCGGTTTTTTCAAGGGCCGGCATCAGTAATCCGGTTGAGTAATAACCCAATCCCACCAGGGCAATGCCCAATTTCTTCTGTTCTATTAAAGATTTGGCTCCTGAAATAAATGGAAACGATAAAAGTCCTGTTCCAACGGCTGCTGCCGATACCTGTGCAAGGAAAGTTCTGCGGTTTAATTGATTATTCATAGTATTCAGTTTAGGTTTGATCAAATATACTAGATTCGCAGAATTTAAACACATTTGCCGGTTGAAAGTTTGATGCCGGATTATCGAGTCAACTCAGAAATGCTGTTTTCGTCATTGCGAACGAAGTGAAGCAATCTTAACATTCAGTATACCAGCAGTATGAGATTGCTTCGTGCCTCGCAATGACGCTCTTATATGTTTTTCGGAGTTAGCTCATTATTCAGTCAGTTCGCAAATTACGGCTCCTGTTATTCTGATCAAATCTTCGGGATTGAGTTTGAGTTGCAATCCTCGCTGGCCGGCGCTTACAAAAATGTAGTCAAATAAAAGGCATGTTTCATGTATGTATATCGGGTAGGATTTTTTCATACCTAAAGGTGAGCAGCCACCGCGAATGTATCCTGTCAGGCCAAGCAATTCTGTCTGATGAACCATAACACAGCTCTTATTTCCGGAGACTTTGGCAGCTTTTTTCAGATCGACTTCGGCATTTCCCGGAATAACTGCCACCAACACACCGGTTTTATCGCCGCGAAGCACCAGCGTTTTGAAAATCTGCTCAATGTTTTGGCCGATCTTCTTTGCCAGTGTTATGGCGCTCAGATCGTTTTCGTCCACCACATATTCTGCCAGTTCATAATTTATTTCTACGGCATCGAGCAGTCGGGCAGCATTGGTCTTTTTCATTCCAAATTATTCTTCCAGTCCAAGAATGGCCGAAGTTTCGTATGATTCTCCCGGGGCAAGTGAAATCTGGTAGTCGAAAGCATTGGTTGCTTCAACGCATACAAAAGTTTCAAAGGCTTCATCGGGCAAATCACTGATTTGGGCACAGGTTTCTTCTCCGGGATTCCAAACGGTTGTCACTTTGCTTCCCGATTTATCTACTTTAATCCGGCGGCGGAAAACCGGGTCAGCAATCACTACAGGAGTTTCTGTATCTAAATAATGGCGTGTAAACGCATCCCGGATTTGAAGATAATGCTCCATCTGGATACCATTTTCACCAGTCAATTGATTGTAATATTCCGTTCCCTCAAGACCCTCTATCGACATGTTTTCGATGGCCGAAAGGTTGAAATAGGAATGAAGGGCGCACCCATATTCGAACACTTCAGCCGACGTGTTTGTCACTTTCAGGGTAACCGTCAGGGTGAGTCCGACTGTGATACTCATTTCTGCACAAAAATCATAAGGCCAGTAGGCTTTGGTTTCGTCGGTAGAACAAAGTTGGAGCCTGACCAATGTTTCGCCATTGGGTTTTATGGCTGTTTCCAAAACATCCCAATACATCAGCCGTGCAAAACCATGCTGAGGTTTATCCGAATCGGTTTTATGCGGGCCAAACCAAGGAAAACAAACCGGGATTCCACCACGAATTGGTTTTCCTTCTTCAAAAAAGCTGTCAGGGCTCAGCCAAAGCAGATCCATGGTATTTCGTGGCCGGAAACTGGTGACATGCGCGCCGTACAGGCAAATATCGGCATCGGCATATTTGTTTGAAACCGTGATGAAAACCAGATCGTTTTCGAGTTCGGCAAAACCTACTTCGCCTTCAATACTAAATTGTTCGTCCAGTTCGTCAATATCAATCATGTGAAATGCTGAATTTTAAATGATGAATTTTGAATTTCAGGCGCAAGGTAACAAACCTTTTCCGGAGATAAAAGGATGAAAAGGGAAGAATCAGGGCAAACGCAATTAAACTTTTTAGTACCAAATGGAGAATTTAGGGTGATCTCAGGAAACTTAAACACGGAGACACAGTGCCACAGTGGGAATCTGTCAATGATGGACTTAATAAAATCACATCTTTTCCGTGTCACCGTGACACCGTGTTGAAATTTTTCCTGACTTGTGACGCTTTGCCATTTTTTAAAAATAACAAACAGTATGTTACTGACTATTAGTTTATTGCGATTTGTAAAAAGGAATTTTACCGCACTAGCGGTTATTTTTCTTTTTTTTGGTTTTAACTACTTGAGAATCGCTTAAAAGAAATTTGAACTCGATTTTTAAATATTTATATGATTTATGCAATTCTCAAGGCCTTAAATTTTTAAAAGCGAAAATAGTGAAGTATGCTACCGCACTAAATGTCACAAGTCAGGACAGTGCCACAGTGGGAATCAGTCAATGATGGACTTAATAAAATCACATCTTTTCCGTGTCACCGTGACGCCGTGTTGAATTTTTTCAAACAGACATCTTGATAACATGCATGATTAGTTTGAGCACAAATCCTAAATGCCTTTGCCCTGAGGTGAGAATAAATGAATTTAGTGGATTTGAAAGTCCTGGGAAAGATCAAGATCGCCAAGCCAGATACGCCCATACCGTTGAACCAAATCCTCCTTTTCAACATGAGAAAGTCCCGGAAAACTGAAATATAATTTGTACTGACCTTCCGGAATCGGATCAAAATTGGGATAATTAATCCTGATCGTCTTTTTTTCATGACTACCGATTACCGACAACCATTTTATCTGCCACGAATCCCAGGGTTCGGGTTGAATGTGCTGGACATGATTGTCAAACGATTTTTTCAATGTCGGGCTCCAGAACGACAACCCGTTGGTGAAATAATGAAACAAACCTAGTCCCATCTTTTCCGGATCGAGGTAATAATAGTTAAACGAGTCGTTGTTAATCAACTCCAGTTCCATGGAAACTTTATTGCCCGATGTCAACTGAACCGATCTGATTTCGCACTGCAAACCCTCATGCAACTGATTCCACGATTTTAATGCATCAATAATGCGCGAGTCTTTTCGCGGATCTTCAAATGGTATTCTTTTCCCGTCCTGATTGAGGTAACTGCTAAAAGTTATTGGCAGCAGGTAATCACCGTAAAACATGGTAGGAGTATAAATTGACGGACCCATTGGCATTGAGGACATAACCCACGAATGAAATACTCCTGAATATATTTTTTCGCCATCAGCATAAATCTGAAAACTATCACGGACGAGTTTGTCGTTGAGGAAAGAATTGGTTCCTTTCAGGTAAATAAAGTGCGTTGAAAGGTCATAATAATCAATGTCTTTGGCCGTAAACACAACTTTGTTGTTAATGGTCATTGACAATCCTTCACCCTTCACCCTAAATTCATCATGATCCTGATCGCAGCCAAAAAACAGCACCAGCAACAAAGCAACAAAAGGGAGGAAAGCTTTCATTTTAGTTTTTTTTATGAGATGCGTTGTACAACAAAATGGTTGCGCTATCAAACTTACAAAAACTGCCTGAAAGGTACTTCAATTTAAGTACTTGAAATGATTTAATATCGTATTTTGATTTGTTCACTTTACTTGACTCACCCCGTCGCATCTGCGATGCTCTGTCCCTCTCTACACGCAGAGAGGGGGGACGTCCGCTAGCGGACGTGGGGTGAGTAGTTTGAAAATATACGACATTTAATAGTTCTAAATAATTAAGTTATGAATTATGAATTTTTTATGAAATTTGGCGCAAGGTAGCAAACCTTTTAGTAGATAAAAGGAGCTTTTTGCCTGAATTATAATTTTTGAACAACGATTGAAAATCAGGGCTCTATAACGGATAGTGTGGGTTTTATCTCTTATTCGCAAAATGAACCTCTTAATTTTATTGTTTAAATAGAAGGTAATAAGGTTGTGTTTGTATCAACCAAAAAATACCTCCACAAAATGTCATAGATTCAAAATCAGTTCATTTTTCAGCTTGTTCTCCGGAAATCATTTCTACTCTCTTGAAAATTCTTTTGAAAGGATAAGGCCGCCCAACCAAATCCGGCCATTTCCCTGAAATAGTTCTGTTCTGGTCACATTGGACAAACCCGGAAAACTAAAATTCAGCTTATATTTTCCTGAAGGAACTTCATCAAAGTTGTCGTATGTAATCCAAATCGTCTTTTCAGATTGTTTTTCTATGACCGATAACCATTCTTTATTCCATGAATTAGATGGAACAGGCTGGATATGCTGAACATTATTTGAATAGGATTTATAGGATTTCGCATCCCAAAAAGACAGTCCATTGGTGAAATAATGGAATAATCCCATACCCATTTTGACTGGATCGAGGTAATAGTAATTAAACAAGTCTTCGTTAATCAGTTCTAATTCAAGCTTTACCTGATTATCCGAAGTGAACTGAACTGACCTGATCTCACAGTTTAAACCTTCATGAAACTGACCGTAATCTTTCAAAGCTTTAACTATTCTCGGATCTCCCCGCGGATCATCAGGTATTATTTTCCCGGTTTGATCAATATAATATGCAAATGTTATTGGCACAATGTAATCACTATAAAAAGAAGGAACATATATCGATGGCCCAAAAGTTATAGAAGATGAAACCCAGGAATTAAAAACTCCGGAATAAATTTTCTCACCATCGGCATAGATACTGAATGCATCCCGGTAAAGTTCTTCCTTCAGGAAAGCGTTATCACCCTTTAGGTAGATCATGTGAGTGGATAAAACGTAATAATCTATGTATTCGGGCTTGAGAACGACTTTGTTGCGAATTGTCATGCAAAAACCTTTTTCCGGAACAGAAAAGCCATCTCGTTTGCTACTGAAACCTTTTCCCCGGATAGAAAAGTCGTCTTGTTCGCAACTGACAGCCAAAAAAACCAGTAAAATCAAAAACAGAAGCATCGTTTTCATAGGTCAGTTATTTCTGGTATAGATGCAGATCAGGTTTATAGAGTTGCGCTGATACAGGAAATCCTTCATCAAAAATATAGAAATACAATTGAATGGTAAGCTATTTGCTCCGAATAAAATGGTCTTTTTTTAATTACTTTGCCAGAATAAATATCCTCATTCAGATGTCAGAATTTACCAATCATAAAGCAGGCAGGGTAGCCCGGCTTACCGAACTTTTCCAACTGGTTATTCGTGGGGAAATGAACTCCGAAAAGTTCGTCGGTTTTCAGGAAGTGATTGAGTTAGCTGGTCCGGCTGATGTCATTGCGGTGGTCGATAAGCTGGTCCAACTTCAGGTTCCCATGCCCGAACTGAAAAAAGGAATCAACAAAGCGCTGAATCTTTTGAATAAATCGTTGCAGGAGTTTCCTTATGAACCGCCCGTTTCGGGAAGTTTTCTGCATGTGCTCATCCAAAATAATTTTCAGATTGACCAGCGACTGAAAGCTATTCGCCCATTGCTGAAAGAAATTAATCAGGACAGCAAAAATCAGATGACCGGAAGCGAGCTGAAAGTCAGGTTAATTGAATTGTCCAGAATTGATTTGCATTACCAGATTAAAGAAAATGTACTATTCCCGCTCATTGAAAAACACCTTCCCGATTACCGCTGTTTGCAGGTCATGTGGTCGTTTCACGACGATATTCGCAGAAATCTGAAAGAGGCCATCCGGCTTTTGGATATACCGGACTTTGATCTGAAAAATCTCAATCGCCTTTGCGGTGATATTTTCTTCAATATTTACGCCATTAAGTTCCGCGAAGAACGCATTTTGTTTCCCATTATTTCTGAAGTTATTCCTGAAAGCGAACTGAATACACTGATACCTGAAAGCCGGGAAATTGGATTTCCTTTTGCCCAGCCTGAGCTTATTCAGGAAGCAAGGGAAGTAACTGTACCTGAATTTTCAGGAGAAGTTGACCTGAAAACCGGCTACCTGTCTGCCGAACAAATCCGGCTGGTTTTTAATCATTTGCCGGTTGACATTACCTATGTGGACGAAAACAATCAGGTGAAGTTTTTTTCGACTCCTGAAAAACGGATCTTTCGCCGAACCAAGTCTATCATTGGCCGCGATGTAAAAAACTGCCACCCGCACGAAAGCCTGCATGTGGTGGAACAAATTGTGGAAGCCTTCCGAAGGGGTGAAAAGGATAAAGCCAGCTTTTGGATTCAGATGAAAGGCGAATTTATCCTGATCCAGTATTTAGCTGTACGAGACGAACTCGGAAACTACAAAGGAGTTGTTGAAGTATCGCAGGAAATCTCTGAAATCAGAAACCTTCAGGGCGAAAAACGGCTGTTGGATTGGAATAATTAATACTCAAAATCGCACATTAGCTCTGTTTTTTTATGCGATTTAAGGCAATGACGTTTGGCCCAAATATTTCATGATTTTCTTTTTGTCAAAGTTAATTCATTGTTGATTTTAAATTGGAGTCCGAAATTCCGGATTTCAACTTAAAATTTAGCAAAATTAATGATTTAAGTGTCTGACTATCAGTGCAAAGAATCGTTTATTTAATTTCGGTTTTTATCAAATTTGTATTATATTTACTGCTTGAACTTTTAGAATTGTTCTTACGCAGTCGTTAGCAGAAAAGGTTTGGCAGCTATTTTGCATTTTGTTAATATTTTATATAGCTTTCATCCGAAATACCATAATCTACAAGAGTACGACATGTAGGAGGGGAAAGAAAAGCCGCATAAAAACGGTCTGCGTGAAAGTCGGATGATCAATTGATTTAATGATTGATTGCAATTTTAGTAATTGCAATACTTTGTTGGTTCTTGAGTAGCCGATATTGTTTTTTCTAATATCAGGCTATGTAATTTTGTTTTTGATTGGATTTGCAAAACATATGACACCCATTCAGGAAATAATAACTGGTTTATTATGTCTTGTCGTTTACGTTGCCCAAAGGAAACTGACCCTGCGGAGCCTTCGAAATGATTGGTGCCCCCGTTTTGCAAATTGCCGAAATGCATACAAATCTTCAATCCTGAATACTTTTCACTTTATTTTATCTTCTACACAATCAAACGGGCAGAGTCCGCGATTATTACAAAAAACCAAAAGTTTTTTTATTTCCACCATCCACTTTTCCCAATCGTTCTGCAAATCCAATCAGGGAAGGGGTGTTCATTCAGCTTTTATCGGGCTGAAAGATTCAAAAACACGACCTGGTTTTTTTGATTTTAATCCGGATTTCCTGCTTCGTTTGATTTGGTGTCCAAGGTTTTTGATGGGGGCATTCATTTTGATTTCTTTTGCCGGTGTAGTTAATGGAGCAACAATAACCAGTACAGCTTCCGGTGGGCTTTGGTCAAATCCTTCAACCTGGGTTGGAGGGATGGTGCCCGCTGCTGGAGATGACGTAACAATTGCCGATGGGGCCACAGTTACCATCGACAGCGATACCCCGGCAATAGCTTCTCTTACGATCGGGCAGCTTTCCGCCGGTATTCTGCAATACGAAACAGGAACAGAAAGAACACTGACGATTGCCGGAATCTTGACGGTCAAAAAAGGGAGCGTTTTCCGTAGTGCGCCTTCAGGCTCAACCAGTAACATTACCACCCATTCGTTGGTTGTTGGCGGAAGTATTGTCAACAACGGAACTATTGATTTCAGTGCCACTGCAGGTACCGGAGGCTCAACCGCCAATGCATCGGGAGCTGGTATCACCTTTACAGGTGCAAAAAATGCAACCTTTGATTGTTCTTCTGCGAGTCTTACCAATTTAAGGCAAACCAATGGAGTAATCCTTAATAAAGGAACTTCAGTATCCTCAGTGCTTTCATTTACACCCGGAAATACATTTCAGGTTTTATCGGATGGTACCACCAATGCAAAGGGATTCCTTTCCATAATCAATGGAACTTTTAATATTATCGGGTCAAATACCTTTAGCAATCCGGTATTTAATACCGATGGAAGTTACACCATACCTGGTACAGGTGGTTTTTGGCTTGGAAATCAGAACGCGATAGTTACAGGTATGAATGGGACTGTAACCAACCAGGGAGAACTGAAAATTACGAATGGTTCATACCATGTTGGCATTTCCGAAGGAAACTCATCAGGAATCCAAAGTAATGGACAGTTCATAATGTCTGGCGGACGTACGAATATTAATGGCAGGTTTGATATTGAGGCTGGCGAATGCAGGATTTCGGGAGGGAAAATTAATATTGTGAACAAAAGAGACAACGCTGATCATGAACCAGATTTTAACGTGGCTCAACAGTCGAGTCTTTTAATCTATGGTGATCCTATAATCACCATTGAAATTCCAAATTCCGGCAATGAACCATACGATGATATCCAAATACTTAATGGTAGCGGGTTAAAATCCATCACCGGGGGAACATTCCTGTTGGGTACTGCCGAAACATCAGCCGGGAGCACTTTCTATGTAAACAGCGACATCTCTTTTTATAAAATAGCTGTTTTTGACGAATGTAACCTGCGGATTGTCGATACATCAAAGGAGCAATTTAAGAGCAAGCTGAACGGTACATTTTCAAGATTGGATTCAGATCATGGAGGTATGGCGCTAACTGCTCCTGAAAACAAAACAGTAAAATGCAATGATCTGATTCCGCAAACATACACTTCCTTGCAAGCGTTTCTTGATGACGGAGGAAAAGCATTAATCAATTGCACACTCCTTCCGGCCAGTTTTAAAAAGCTGGAGGAAATTCAAAGCGGCACAACCTGCCCCTATACGCTTACACGTACCTACCAGGTAACTGATATCTTCGGAAACACCGGCGCCGTTGAACATTTAATTTTTGTTGAAAGCGAAACTGTCGAACCGGAACCCGAAGCACCAGTTGAGCCTGCAAAAGAACAAGTCCTGAGGCTTAAATCGGCCATGGCTACCATTACTTCAACAGCAGCCGGAGGAAATTGGAATTTAGGAAGTTCATGGGTTGGGGGTGTAGTTCCAGGACCAGGTGACGATGTAATAATTGTATCTGGAGCAACTATTACACTTACAACTGATGCTCAATGCAATGACATTACAAATGAAGGCACATTAAACTATTTCAATAATGGTGCATTTACATTACAGGTTAACGGCGTCTGGACAAACAACGGTACTTTCAATGGTGGCACCAATGGAATAGTCGAATTTGCCGGTACCAATCCGGCAGCAATAAACGGAACGACTAATTTCGAAGAATTGATCATTAACAAGGGAAGCCTTACAACTACACTGACAATAAACGGAACAGCAACTGTTTTGAGCAGCGGAGGACTGACAATGACGAGCGGATTAGTGACAATTCCTGCGGGCGGTAGTTTTACGGTCAATCCGGCCAGCGGATTATCAATTCCGGCCATCGCAGGTTTTGAAGTTAATGGCGGTTCGCTAACTACTGGCAACTTTAGTATTTCTAATAGAGGATTGATACGTATTTCAGATGGTACTGTAACTTTTGGTACCATTTCTGGAAATTCTGTTTCAACATTAGTTGATGGTGTTTTTGAAGTTTCAGGTACGTCTGTAGTTAATATCGCCGGAAGGCTTGAAAACACCGCAGGCGGAACATTGGCCCCGCTTGGTATTCCTTCGGGAATCAATATTTCGGGAGGGACAGTTACACTGGCTACCCAAGGCAATGGATTAGACAATATCGGTTCGCTAAATGTAACTACGAATGGCGCTTTTAATTTTACCGGCGGAACAATTGTATTTCAGCAGGAAAGTACTGCCGGGCCTGCTGTCGATCTTGGCTTGGTCAGCGGATCAGGAAACGGCGCAAAAACCACCATTGGCGGAACATTCCAGTTTGGAAACGCATTGACTGATGTCGGTACAGTGTTTCATGTTTCAAGCGGAATTCCGCTCAATAATGTAACATCATTCCCGAATGCCGACCTAAAACTGATCAGCGATTTAACTATCGGCAATTGGACACTTGACCCTGCTACCACTATTGATTTGAACGGAAATTCAATCCTGCTGTCAGCTTCAGCAACTGGTACTTTTACTTTTCCACTTGATAATGGAGCAGGAACTCCCATCCCCGTTGCCATTGACCTGACCAGTGGAACTTTTGGCGCCAATCCATCCATTCAGGTGGAAACCCTCGGAACTAAACTCACTGAGAACAAAAGTTCTGTGAATTACCTGAACCGTAACTGGACCATTACCACCAACGATATTACCAACCCGGTTTATGATGTTACCGCTACTTATGCCACTGCCGACATTGCCGGTACTGAAACAGAAATTGCCATGGGAAACTGGACCGGCGCAACGCCATGGATTAAAGGCAATGTTGTAAATGATGTTGCGCATACTGTTTCAAAAACCGGAATTGCAGCCACCAGTTTTGTGTTTACAGGCATTACTTTTGACCCACCAACGGTGGTAATTGATAACGGCCCAACTGCAACCATTTGTACAGGTTCGTCAATTACGTTGAACACAACTGCCACTGGTGATCCTACTCTTACGTTTTCATGGACTTCCAGTCCGGCTGGGTTTACTTCAACCTTAGAAGAGCCATCTGTCAGCCCTTTAGTTTTAACCGATTATACCGTTACTGTAACAGATGGAAATGGTTTTACAGCTACGGATGACATAACGATTACGGTTACCCCGAACAATACTGCAGGCGCAGCGTCTTCTACCCCGACCTTGTGTATCAATACTTCGATGACTGACATTACTCATGCCACTACTGGTGCCACAGGTATTGGAGCAGCCACCGGATTACCTGCCGGGGTCACGGCATCATGGGCAGCGAATGTGATCACGATTAGCGGAACTCCAACGGCTTCAGGAACTTTTGCTTATAGCATCCCGTTAACAGGTGGTTGCGGTGCAGTCAATGCCACGGGCACGATCACGGTCACCCCGAACAATACTGCAGGCGCAGCGTCTTCAACTCCAACGCTTTGCATTAACACTGCCCTGACAGCAATCACCCATGCCACAACCGGAGCCACCGGAATTGGAGCTCCAACTGGTTTGCCAACCGGGGTAACGGCTGGCTGGGATGCCAACACCATTACCATCAGCGGCACGCCAACAGCAAGTGGTACATTTAACTACAGCATTCCGTTAACGGGTGGTTGTGGTAGTATAAATGCTACTGGAACAATAACTGTTACCCCGGACAATACGGTTGGTGCAGCATCTTCAACTCCAACGCTTTGTATCAACACTGCCCTGACTGCAATCACCCATGCCACAACCGGAGCCACCGGAATAGGTGCAGCGACCGGATTGCCAGCCGGAGTTACAGCATCATGGGCTGCCAACACTATTACCATCAGCGGTACGCCAACAGCGAGTGGTACATTTAACTACAGCATTCCGTTAACGGGTGGTTGTG
>Ga0209417_1005106_pt1 | contig 14837 bp, 28 predicted proteins | sample RifGroF2_FD_184002 | JGI IMG/M metagenome (GOLD analysis project Ga0209417, IMG submission 184002) | Groundwater microbial communities from Rifle, Colorado, USA - Groundwater F2 (SPAdes) (version 2) | ecosystem: Environmental > Aquatic > Deep subsurface > Groundwater | place: Rifle, Colorado... | reverse complement strand
GAAGAACACATGGTGCCGTTGTGTCCCCTGCCTATGGTTACAATGTTCGCAGTAGTCACCCCGCTTTAGCCGTAACTCGGGGACACTGATCAAAACGGTATATCCTCTTCAATCGCATTCTCAGGCTTGCCCCACATCACCGTTGCTTCCTGGTCAGCCCATAAATGAGCGTAGTGTCTGCCGTCATGCCCATGGGTCAATTCGCAAAGAATGACCATGCCGGGGATGGTGAGCGTCTTGTCACAGCGGACGATTACCCTCATCAGGTCTAATACTTTGTAGTCAGGGGTAGTTTCCATGTCACTATTGAATAACCAATCCAAGATCGTCAACGCCGTAGAAAACGCCCATGTTTTCTTTTTCAAAGCCATCGGCATCTGGAAACGAGAAGTCTATATACCAAATTTCAGTATCTTCGCTAATGCCTTTTTCCTGCATCTGCTTGTCAACGCCGTCCTTAAATTGTTTCCATGTCATACAAGGCATAATGTCACTCCATCCCTCTAATCCGGCAGCCACGTACAGGTGGGAAATAAGTTTGGTGGCAAGGAACGCGGGAGGAGACCGCGTACTCTGTGCGGATACCGATAATGTGTGTTTGCCTGGTAGCCGCCGGACTGGAGGGGAGGATTACTTCGTCTGACTCTCTAACTGCATTGCGGCTTCTGGGCTGGAGAGACTACCCTTTAGGGCGCTGTCTTCCATTGCCACACCAATGATGTAAGACACAATCACGGGTTGCCACAAACCAACGAGAATTAATACTTGATTCAACTTTTCGGGGATGAAGAACCATCCGAGAACGATTGCCAGCGTTGCAAATCCGGCGTCACAAATCATAGTGCGAAATTTTCTTGATTGCCACATATCCACTCCTATTAAACTAAAAAGGCTTCACCCATTTAGAGTAAAGCCTTTAGGCTCGGATGTAAACTACGCATTTCAAGCAATTTTTAATCTACATAATTATTAAAACAGTAGTGATGAGTATTGCGATTGGTAGCCACAACCATTCCCATTTCAACTCCCACATACCGCGCCAAAAATTAACGTCACCTTCTCCATAGCAAAGCGTACACCTGCATGGAAAACATATGTTATCATTTCTTCCATCTGCGCATCTAGGGCATTTCATTCCCTCTCCTCTTCCAACAATCCTAAACTTGTCACAAGGTACATCGCCGCCTCGATCGACGGACAGCCACACTTCCGCCGTACCTTCTCGCGGTACGTGGTCACCGTGCGCGGGGATACATGAAGCATCAACGCTATCTGCTCATTGTTCATCCCCTTCGCCAGCCCACGCATCACCCTCTTTTCCTGTGGGGACAGCCTAATATTATCCGGGCAGTCAATGTCGGTCAACTCGAATATGCAGTTATTGGTGGTATCAATCATCAGCACCCCTTTGTCCACACTTATCACATTTTTCAGCAATAACGATTTCGCCATCAGAATCCTCGTCAATAATAATTGAATGGATCAATCCACCACATTCGCAAGGACGCGGATTTCCGTAACACCCGTCACAACCATATTCGGTAATATTGTGTTTTTCACCTTCAATTGTGAATTCCCCGTCTTTTAGTGGTTCTGCCCAACCTTCCATTTCTCACTCCTCCTTGACAAGCGTAAAAAATCCAAGAAATAACACTATTGCGCTTATCACAAGAAGCACCACGGATTCCACGCGCATTGAGCACATTATCGAAACCAGTGAAAGTACCATTATGCCAAGTCCTTTGCGATTATTCTTAGTCATTCCGCCTCTCAATCTCTGCGTCAAGGATTTTCTTGATCGTGTCCTCTGCCAACCTCCAGTAGTCCGCTATTTCCGGAATACTCATTGTCTGCGCCTGAAGGTAGATCTTCTCATTCCTCATGCGATAACCAGGATTAGGCTTGGCGTATGCCCGTGAATACAGGCGCTTCATCATTCCCCCTCTGGTGGTGTGGGTAAAGGTTGGATTGGTTGCCAGTCGGTATAGTAATCATTGATGGCAAAGTGATGTATGTGTATCAATCCATAAAGAGTACCGTTTATGCAACCCATGACAAATGGAATTAGATTTCCATCGCTGTCCTTTCGGCAATCATCGACAGTCGGTCTCCTCTCGCTCACAGGTATCCACCGTGAGGCTTGCTGGAGGCGGGATATTTCAGAGCGCAATATGCCGATAATATCAATCAACGTTAACACTTCGCCCCCGTCTACTTGAAGGGAAATAGAGCCTTCGTCAAGCAGATTTAATGCTTCGTCAAACTCTTTTGTGTATTTCATCCCTCGCTCCTCTCCAAATACTGCTCAATCTCGGATAATGCGCTCCCGTCCTCGATTTCCTTACGGGTGTATTGCAGGTAGGTGAATCCTAAAAGTTGCGCCAGGTTCGCCTTCTCGTAGTCTCGGTGAATTGACACGCCAGTGTTGTGCCCAGATTTAATCATCCATGTACCGCCGTTGCATTCGACTATAAGCCGTTTGCTATCCGTGATAATGCAGATGTCTGCGCGAAACTTCCGTGTGTCGCAAAACTTATACTCGCGAATAGCCTCGATCCCCACAGCGCGGAGTTGAAACTCTAGTGTGTCGGCAAGGTCATGGGTCATGGCTGTAGCCTCATTTGTTCAACTTCTGTACTGCTATAATTAGTCATGGGGTTATTATCGCAGTATGAAAGTTGGTCGTTACTTCTATTGTCCCCAACTTGGGTATTGCCGCAGTATAAGAATTCGTGGAGTTTATCTGCGGGAGTTGAATCAGTCTCCTTTTTATATTTAGCAAGCCATTCTTGGGCGCATGGCATACAAATAATTGTCACGCGGTTATATTTCTCGGATTTGCTATGAACATGCGCTTTATTCAGATTACAAAGTGGGCAAATATCATATTCGATACGGTGTTCTTGTCGCAACGCTTCTTTTATTGCCCTTGATTCGCCATTCCAGCTCATCCCTCCCCCTCCTTCAACTCCCTCAACTGCTCAATGGGGCAGTCGGGAATATGTAATCCAGTTTTCGCGTGTTTATCGCAACAATAAACTTTGGAGTTGTCAATAATGTCCATGAGGTTTACTGCCAATTTCTTCCACGCGTCACGGGATACCTTGTGTTCCTGTGCTAGTTTTGCATACGCATAATAGTTTTTGGTGTTTTGTTCGTATGCAGATAACAGATGTGCATAATCAATCTCATTCCACTCGCCGTGAGGGTCATTTCTGAAACACAATATTCCGTTGATTACTTTTTCCTCATAGTACATGGGTCACTCCAATCTTTGCCAGTATCCATCTCCACAGTGTGACGCGACCTGTGCCGGAGCAGACTTCGCAATCACATTTTGGCAATGACGGGTCTTTTATTCGTAAGGCTTCCGCTGTTTCGTGAGCATCCCCACACTTCGGGCAAGCTATCATTTGGAATCCTCAAGCTGACAGGCGATATATTTCTTTTGCTCATCGTCAATGTCAAATACCATCAATACGTGTTCCCAGTTACAACCCATAGCGTCACAGTTGTGAATTTCTGCTTCTTCGTCATTTTCAGGCGGTTCACCACAAATTACCAGTTTTTTACCGTCGCTGTATAGGGCAACGCCCTCAATTTGCAAATCCTTGAATCCATCAGGTAAGAAGTCGTTATTTCTCATTTTCTCTCTCCTCTATTCCTTCAACTCCGATTGGATGCGGGATATTAACCAAGATGAATTAACTTGTGGCACTCCCTTTGCGGTATCTAACACCTCCCCCAGCAGTTCACGCAGGCGGGCGAGGTCGGAGCGGAGTTTTATTACCTCGTCACCACAATTGTGGTGTTCAAATTCATCGTTAGTAATTCCGCTTGTTTTACATGAATCACATATCCATTTCATTTCGTGTGTCATTTCAACGCCTCCTGTGCTATTCCTGCTATTTTTATAAATCCCGCCCAAGTTGGATTGAATATGTAATCGGAATTGCACGCTTCAACTTGTATCTTCTCCAACGCCTCCCGCAACTTCGCATTCTCGGCGCGGAGGGAATCTTCTAGCGGACGGGTGTTCCATAACTCGCGGAAGTCAGGAGATTCGGATAACTTCTTGATGCAGTTATTCTCGTGGGCATAAACCATTCCGCCTGAAAATATGTCGGGCTGACTGGCTAACTCACATCCGCAAAAAGGGCAACTCTTAAGTTTGTCTGTAGAACTGTCCGTGTTTTTCTTTTGCAAATTTTTCTCTAGCATTTTTAGCCTCCTCTATTGTTGCGTAAACACCAAGATCTTGTCTTTTACCAAAATACTGTACGCGAACACGATAATGTCCACTGGGAAGTTGAACAATCCCTTTTTCTCCAAGTTTATTGTTCACATTTGTTTTTCTATTTTGTTGATTCTGAAAACGGCTACAAGCGCGCAAGTTTACCTTTCTGTTATCGGTAGTTACTCCGTTTATATGGTCTGTATGTACGCTAGGGTCATACGTTCCTAGAATAAGACGGTGCATTTTTATTGTTTTTCCATTGATGTTTGTTTCTGCATACCTATCATAAACATTCCAACAATAAGCAGACAACAACTCATAGTCGTCATCATCGACAAGTACAGGTATTTCTTGGGGGGTTAATATTGTTTTCATACCCTTATTTTACATCAACGTGTCCAATTTGTCAAGCATAAACGGGCAGGGCAGTAAGGCGGTCATTTGGATGCCTCTTGCTTTGGCGTAAAAATTTTCATGTAGCGCCTGACGGTTATATCAGAGCAATATACTAATTTGCGTATTTCACTAAATGAATATCCCGCTTTACAGAGTCGAATAAGGGCACGCTTTTCTTGGTTTGTCATTCTCTCTCCTCAATCTAGCGTGGCAGAAGCGCCACATTCATAATACAACTTTTGCATACTGATTTCAATAGGCAATTATCTGTATTGACCAACTGACTTAGACATGTTTGCGAATAACCTACGCTCCGGGTCAACATAAATGGGGAATGTTTCAGAAGATTGGCCTAATTTCTGCTTAAGCAATCGCAAGAAAAATAAATTTTTGTTTACCGGGAATTTGCCGGATAACGAGGACCCCTCTATCATGGTTCCCTCTTTTGCGCTCTTGATCGGATACCAGCACCCGAATGACACATCTGATGATTGTTCAATGTTTGATGTTTCCTGGGCGTCCTCTAGCGTTGGCATTCTATCGGCAGCGTCTCTGCCAGCCTGTACCCCCAAAATTACCGGGCAACCATAAGCAACCGCCATATCCTTACATAAATTTACCGACTCCATCATCTGCTCGCGCCTTGAGTCACCGTCCTGGGGATCGCTTCGCATTCTTTGTAAATAATCAAGAATTATCATTTTTGGCGATAGAATTAAATCCGGCGTGCTGTCGTGGATGATGTATTCTAATCCCCTTGCAACGTCTCTCATTGTCATGCGAGGGCGGGCGCGTCTACCTGTTTTGAATTCCATTTGTGAATGTCCCATTACCCATAACGGGGTTGCCGCCCTGGTTGTTGCCGTCCCCTTCAATACATCCCATTCAGGTTCATCAATCAATCCGCGTGCTAAACGAGTAATAGAAAGTTTACTTTTTGACGCTATCCAGGCCAGCGTATCCTCTTCAATGGATTGCTCCCAGGATACCTTAACCACAATCTCGTTAGACTCCGGTTTGATAGTGTCAAGTGCCTGTAATCCAATCCAGTCCATGAAGGTTGACTTTAGGTTACTTGTATACCCGATAACGGTAACAAGCCAACCAGGGCGTAAGGGAATAAGAATTTTATCCAGATCGGGCAGCCCTAATTTTATCCCGTCGTTTATATGGTCGTGTAAATCCTGCACATAAGCAACCGCTAATTTCCCAGCGGCTTCTGGTCTGTAAACGATCTCTGAAATATTGTCCTGTTTAGATACCATATTTAGCTCCCACGTCATTGTTTTTTATCGGAAATAAACCAGTCCATCCATTTACCATTGACTGCTCTAACATCGCGGCGGCCACGCCTGGAGAATATTCGCTAAGTTTCTTGAGCTGCTTTTCCTGTATTGTTGGCGTCATTTTCTTTTTTATCTCTTTTCTAAAAGCTATCCATTCACTCCAAGCTTTTATAAACTCCTCTGTATTTAAAGAATCAGGAATAGGTACCTCTGTTTCTTTTTGATTTTTGTTTTGTGACTTTTGACTATATGAAGAAGCGTCATTACTAGCCACAGATTCTAAACTTGGGGTATCACTTGGGGTATCACTTGGGGTATCACTTGTTGATTTGGAATTATATTTTTGTCCGGTATATTCCTTGGGATTAGTCCAGTTATGAACAATAACCCTTATGCCATGCTGTTTGGGTTCGCAAGTAATATATCCTTTTTCTTGTAATTTTCTTCGTTGGTCTCTCAATGTCGCCAATGGCATTTCTAATTCTTCTGCAGCTCCACGATCTAACCAGTTCTCGATAGTTCCTGCCTCCCAATTGGTTATATCCAATATATACATGAATAACCAAATTAGTTCTCCAAGTGCGAAGCGGTGTTTTGGCTCTAGTATACCCCTTTTGACTGTTATCCAGGTTCGTTTCATTTCAATCCCTCTTTTTCAAAATAAAACTCAAAATCTTCTTCTGGAAACTTGAATCCCTGGTAATCAAGATAATCTAACTGTTCTTTAGTGAAATAAATACCAAAAGGTCTTTTTCTGAAAGATCTAAAATCCTCTATTGTCTTTCCTCCTTTTGTTGAGTTACAGCTTTTACAACAAGGAACCAGGTTATTTACAGTATCCTCTCCTCCCAAACAAATTGGAACAATGTGATCTATTGTGAATTCACCAGGCGTGAATGGATTGATTTGTTTTCCACAATACCAACATTTTCCCAGGGTTTTATTCCAGACAAATTCTCTTATTTTTTTGCGTTGAGTAAACCTTGTTTCATGCGAACATTCTCTTGATTCCATGGTTTTATCCTATATAGCAAAACGCCGCTCAAAAGCCCTTTTCCTTACCGTGTCTAGCAGTTAGGGGTGGGTTTATGAACGGCGGTTTGCAGGTAAGAAAAATCCCTATAACATGCTAGACCATTAAATCTTACACCCTATTTTATTTCTTGTCAAGCCTTTTTCGCCATTTTAATCAAATTGCGCAATTTCACAGTGTCAAGGTATCCACTATTCAGCGCATCATCCACCTTCATGGATATATCAATTATACGCGCGCCACCAAGTATACCAGCGGCATCCTGGGCCTGTTCAATCGCATCTGGGTCAAACAGTATCCACACTTTTCTACCCTTGAATGCTTCGCAAACTTCACGGTAAGATTTTTTTCCCGGTATTCCAATGACCTGCCATTTTGGTGAGTCAAGGTGAACGTAAGTCACCATTGATTTAATTTCACCCTCAATAAGCAGAACATTATCTAGATCAAGGTGTTCTGGATCGCACACGAACGGCGCCGCTTTTAGTCCTGGTCTATCAGGGCGGTATTTATCATTAGGGTTTACTGGATTTAAAATTCTGTGTCTGATGTTTATCGGGTCTTGACTGTGGCCGTCAAATATCGGGATGGATAAAGATGGGGAGTGATATAATTCACCATCACTTTTATAAGCAAAGTTGTTGCAATAACCTAGTTGCCACAAATCCTGCCACACTTCTGGTATTCCCTTGTCTATCCAGGTATTTCTACCAACGCTTGACTGTGTAAGTGTCTCGTGATATTCAAGCCACTTTCTAGCTGCCCGCAGTTCCTCTAGCGCCTTGTGAGCCTCTGCAATCGTTTCCTGTAGTGACTTTTCTGCTCTCTGGGCGCGTTCAACTGCCAGCCTTGCCATTTCTGCCGGATCAACTTTTCTCTCACCACCCAGGTATTGATAGGCTTCCTCTTTAGTAAACGATAGCCATGTTTGAACGAAGTCAAGAGCATCGCCCTGTCCGCAGTCGTTTGTCCAGCACTTCCATTTTGAATGACCAGATTCTACATAAACAGCAAACCCGGTTGGATTGTTTCCATTATGCAACGGGCAGGCGCACCGCCATTCTTTGCCAGCCCTCTTTAGGTTGCCGCCGGCCCTCTGGACCAGCTCAACAAGATTAGTCCGCTCGACAATTCCGGCATAATCGTTCATCCGAATATCTCAAGGCGCAGCTTGTCAAATTCTTTTGTTGGGCGTTTTAGTTTTCTCGCGTGCCACCAGGTCCATAAGTGAAAGTACCATTTACTCATTTTATACTCCCTATCATAAAACCGCCTACCTGTTTTGTTCCGGCGCACTGACTAAGGTAACGGCGGGTTACAGATAAGCGGTTCTATGGTAACAAAAAACCCGTTCACGTTGCCTTAGTCAAGTACAATTAAATCAGACATTCTCAATCCTGTCAAGGGTATTTGAGATATTCATTAACACTTTGCCACAGTAATACAACCAACAGAATATGAATACCGCGTATAAGATTTGGGCTAGCGGGCTATCCATGAAGTCAACTGATTCCATCGTTATCTCCTCTATTAATTAGGTTATTGAGTTACATTTTTATAATTTGCGTAGAATAAACCTTTTCTTGGATAGCTGCGCCATGCAATAACAGATAAATGCTTTTCGTTATGCGCCGATACATAACGCATTGCAGCATCAACCCCGTTCTTTCCGTCCCAAATAACCGTTTTTCCATTTGATAACCTTAACTCGAATTGATAAATCATATTCTCCTCTGTAAGTCCCGGCTTTGATTCCCCGTATTAGCCGGGAGCATGAAACGCTTATTTGGCTTTTGCCAACTCTTCAATCCTGATACAGTCCCGCACAAAATTAAGATGAATTTGTGCGAGTGTCAATGTGTTCGACAACTCCTTGAATAGTGATTCTTTTTCGTCGCGGTCTTTGAATGCGTCCTCGAATAAGACTAGCGCCGCTGCTTTGCGTGCGCCATCATTTGATCCGACAACCTGTCCATTCGCAGTCGCCTTCAAAATATCAATGTCAAGGCGTTCTTTTGCGCGTTCAAAATTTACACCTGCGCTCTGCATATTTTCAGTTGCCATACTTACTGCACCATAAGCCTGTTTCAACTCTTCAACTGTTACCATTTTTATCTCTCCTGTTTGCGTTAACCATGCGCAACCCGGTGGTGCCTAGTTGATCGCCTTCTCGTAGACTTCCATAATCCCTTCAGCGGGGATCTTGCCAGCCTTGAACATCTCCTCGATTGCCTTTGCTGCATCCGACGTGCTCAACCCTTTGGCAGCCGCGACCATCTTGACAACCTCAGCGGACAGGCGTTTGTATTTTCGGTCCTGGTCGATTTCCTTGACAACCGCGCCGGATTCTTTAGCGAAGGTGTTGACAGCGGTATCTGCAATCTCACCAGTTTCAGCGTCAATCATCACGGGTTTAGCGTCTGGGATTGTCTCGATTTCAGTTTCATCCAGCATCCCCAAACCGCACAATGAGAGGGTCAGCCGCCTCTTGGCTTTCGTCACCGCTTTCATTTGCACATTGCCCAGGTTGCCTTGCATGTCGGTTTTGGCAACTACGCCTATTTCAACATCAGCGCGTCCGGTCTTGTCATGCCCCTTGACCTTGACAACGTAGTGTGTGGGATTTTCTACAATGTCCACGTCGTCAATGCTCACGTCATGGAGTTTACGGAGTTGATCGGTTGCATCCTTACGGGCGTACAACGTCAATTTATTATTGAGCGTGATATAGTCAAAAGGTCTGGTGAGTGGATTCAACCCTATGGATTCACACACCGCCTTGTAATAACTCACACGCTGTTCTGGTGACAGTTTGGATAAGTCACCGCCAATTACCACTGATTCAACAATGTTACTTACTGCTAATTCACTCATTGCGTTTTCTCCTCTACTAAATCAAATTGTCCATGTCCCAATAACAACGCTACCACGTTTTCAGCCCATTCGTTTTTGCCACCACGACTTCGCAGAAATTCAAATAGGCTTTCTTTTGTGAGTTGGAAAATATCTGCATTTATCCACTCTCCGTCTATTGTTACGGCACGAACATAAATACCACACTCATCTTCATATTCATCTGCTCTCTTTGGATCAACTTTCAATGTCATTTTCATCTCCTCTAAATTGGTAATTCCTGCGCGTCAAGTGACGCAATAGCTGCTAGTGAATCCAGGTACGCTTGCGGAAGGTCAGCCTTCTCGATCTCCGCGCCGCACCTTCGGCAAAAGTAGAATATCCCTCCGCCGTGAAAACATATCTCGCCTGATGCGCCGTCAAAGTATTCGACAGGCTCAACATAGTCAGCGCATATCAGGTCTACGGGGTGCTTGCATCGAATGTCAAACATTATTCACCATCCTCTACATTCACGCCGTTCAGTCTGACATACATCATGTGGGCTTTGAGGTCAGCATGCTTGCATAGCTCCTCGAATTCGTCCATCGTGTTGTACATCTTTTTCTCAACCCACATGTCAACCGACTGGCAGTAGATTTTCCACAGTCTGTCGGCTCTAGCCCTCGCATGGATGTATACGACTTCCATAAGGGAGCGTTTCTTCGGCTTCATGTCAGCCCAGGTGTACGTGCGGTCGCGGTCAGAACATCCTATGCAGGTCATAATTCCCTCACATACCCGTCAATGGTAGATATTTTGGTTACAAATTCAGCCCACGCGGCATCGCGCACCTTCTCATATTCAGCCCACGCGGCATCGCGCACCTTCTCATATTCAGCCAACGCGGCATCGCGCACCTTCTCATATTCAGCCAACGCGGGAGCGGGCACCTTCTTGTATTCAGCCCGCGCGGGAGCGCGCACCTTCTCATATTCAGCCAACGCGGGAGCGAGCACCTTCTTGTATTCAGCCCACGCGGGAGCGCGCACCTTCTCATATTCAGCCAACGCGGCATCGCGCACCTTCTCATATTCAGCCAACGCGGCATCGCGCACCTTCTCATATTCAGCCAACGCGGGAGCGGGCACCTTCTTGTATTCAGCCAACGCGGGAGCGAGCACCTTCTTGTATTCAGCCCACGCGGGAGCGCGCACCTTCTCATATTCAGCCAACGCGGCATCGCGCACCTTCTCATATTCAGCCCGCGCGGCATCGCGCACCTTCTCATATTCAGCCCGCGCGGGAGCGCGCACCTTCTTGTATTCAGCCAACGCGGGAGCGAGCACCTTCTTGTATTCAGCCAACGCGGGAGCGAGCACCTTCTCATATTCATCCCACGCGGGAGCGAGCACCTTCTCATATTCAGCCCACGCGGGAGCGCGCACCTTCTCATATTCATCCCACGCGGGAGCGAGCACCTTCTTGTATTCAGCCAACGCGGGAGCGACACGTTTCAACAATTTATCACACCGCGTTTTTACCGCGTCCTCATCAACCCACCCAGGAAGTGTAGAGTCCTCGTCAAATTGAAAACTGCCAATCTGCCATGTGGGGATTTCAACCCTGACGAAGTTGCGGACAAACTGATCTGTATTGTCATTGATTCCGGCGCGTTTCAATATTTCTGAATGCGAAACATCACCGTCCGTACCAGGCTCGCAAAACAAGTATCTTCCGTCTTTCGTTACAATAACTCCAAATCCTTCACACATCATTTTCTCCTCTCAATTATCGCGGATATACCACATGCCAGTAGTATCAGAACGTAGCCTAACACGATGGCGCCCATTATTCCCACCCTCCGTCACTGCCGACAATCTCAATGTCATTGACGTCATGCACCAGGCTAACGTGCGGCTTCTTGTCCGCGTGTATCTCATCCAGTTTGTCATACATTTCAGTGCCGGATGAAGGGATGCTGCCAATCACGGGGATCTGGGCGATAACGCGGTGCATCATCTCAGACATTGACACGCCCTCGAATTCAGCCATCGCCTTGAACCTTGCTTCTTCTGTTTCGTCTTTCCAGGTGAAAATAAATCGTTTAGTCATATAGCCTCCTCTTGTATGCATACATGATACGCCAAATGATATCACTTGTCAAGCACCAATTTCCGCCAGTTTCCACTATCCCCCGCCGTGTTCTCGGAATGCTATGCGATATGCTACTGTGTCCACCAGGATTGATTCTAAGGCGCGTAAAACATTGGCGTGTATGTTATTTGATTCAATAAGTTATCAACAATGATAATAAACTACAATAGATTATCATTTGGTACTAAAGATTGGTACTAAAGTATAATAGGTTAGTTTTCCTATTCCCCCTGTCTACTGGAATATAACAAAATTGTTATGTCTCACTTTGTGTGATAATGTGGGAGACAAATGTATACAAAACGGCATAGTTTGGATACATTGACAAAAAGATGTATATAAATTCTCGTAAACCGTCACTTTTGTGCGAATTTGACGATTCGGGAAATGTCGATGTATTGGTCTACACATTTATCATACGTAGATCAGTGTCAACCCTCACATTTATCGAACGAAAAGTGTGTGACATCTGCGGTACAAAAAGGGAATTACCGTATATTCAGTAAAAGTAAGGTAATGTCCTTGTAAAACAAACCACCCTCCTCTTTCGAGTGGGTGGTTGCTCCGATATTCGTGTGTTTATTTTCGGAGTGTCTTGTGCTCGATTGCTATTGGTTAGTCGCCCAGCATTCCCTACCGCGACCCCATCACCTTCTACCCAATAGTATTTTCCACACCAAGACATAAAGACGAGCGGTACTCCAAGTTGCTCCGAGAGGGAATCGAACGCCTCGTTCTCCGCCTAGAATGCGCGGGCTTTACCGCTTAGCTATCGGAGCATTTCTCCTATACGGATGACATTTGAGCACTAAGGCTTCATCCGTTTACTAATTACATTATACATCATTGTCAAGTATGCTGGGGGCTGCCCTTTCGGGTTACAGCCCCCACGATAAACGCACAGGGACTTTGCCCACTCGTGCGATTATACCAGTTCGGTTTCGTACTCGCGGATATAGTCTACTATTGCTTCGCTGAATCCGTCAAGGTGTAACCATTGTCCATATCCAACCCCGCGCTTTTCTGTGGATACGTTTATCATATATCCTTTATTGATCGGATTTTGCACAGCATCACTAGATTGTTCGTCTGTGATAACAATAAGCCTGTCGGGAGTCAATGCTTGACCGCGATAATCAACTTCTCGCGCACCATAATAACCAAACGATGCAAGGCTACCGACAAATGTTATCGGAGCGTATATTGATTGTACCGCTAACCCTAACGGCGTCCCTGAATGTTCCTGACTTGTCATAATAGCGTCTCGCAAAGCAAAGCCGCGCCGCGCCGGGATCTGTTTTAGCGCCATTGAGAACGAATAGATTTTTACATCCTCACAGATTTCGCGCAAGAGAATTGCCAAACCGCAGGCCGCGTCAATTCTATTCAGGTCAGACTTTGACGTTAGTTTTCCATCCATACTTCCCGATACATCAACCAGTAAAACGGTTTTGCCAGGTAGTTTTGATTCTCCAATACTGGATACCATCTTTTCTTCCAGAAGTGGCTCAAATTGAGGGGCATAACGAGCGGCGGCAATAAAGCGATATGGCAGTATGCGCTCTGTCTTTACGGATTCGATTGCTTTTTTGATTACACCATCTGACAATCCAACCTCTTGCATATTTCGCAGGTTTCTCAATACCGCAAATCCACCCAATTTATTTTCGGTTATCAACCGTTCCCAGGTTTCCTTTTTGTCATTGCCTGCCGACAACGCAACTTCCCACGTGTCAGGGGTTGCCAGTTCATTGTTGGCTATTTTCTTGAATAGCAATTCCTGCTCTGCATTCGCGGGTTTTGGATGAACTAAAAACATAACGTCACGTAGTTTGATTGCACCGTCACGGTTATATTTCGCAAACGAGTATTCATCAAACTTTAGGAACGCCCCCGCTAAACCCTTTTTGATCTGTGCTGAAATGGGTTTCTTTCCATCCAACCAATACAAGGATAAAAACTCTGCAATTTCATCAACCCTCTGGATAATCCTGGTCAATGTTGCCGCAACGTGCTTTTTGTGTTCTGGTAACTTTGCCATTGATAGCGCAATCCATAACGGAGCGTGGCGCAGTTTCATTTTCTCGCGCGCTTCAATCGCTATATTTGCACATTTGAAAGGATCGACTTCTCCAACAAGTGAGGCTATTCGTTCTGCTATCGAATGACCGTCCTCGTAAAAAGAATCTTCCCACAGCATACACGCCATCACAGAACGCCTTAATTCTTGTTCTGCGTTGATGCGTTTTGCGGGCGCTCCCTCGTGCGTTACAAAACTTGTTGCCTGACGAACATTTGTTTTCATATTCTCTCCTCTATAAAAAATACCCACGTTCTCGTGGGCTTTAATTTGTTTCTCCGAGAACAAACGTGTCGGGTGTAAACTTTTAGCAGAAGTAACCTGACACTTCACTACGGATATTTAATTTGTTTTGTAGGGAACTGGCTTGTTCAGTATTTTTCATCCAAAGAAGTAACTGAACAATTCACCACTACACTATTTATTATAGACATTATTTTTCAAATGTCAATAGGCAATTTTCACTCTTGTGGGAACACCATGCCGCTGAACATATCATTGGCCGGACTTACCGCGCTCGGATTGTGTATCAATGGGGCAACTTCGATATTATTCACGTTGTTTGACTTCTGCTTTACGCCGCCATTAGTCACAGTGATGAAGCAGCCGCCCATGGGCTTAGGCACGCCGCCCCGTGTGACTTCCCAACCAGTGGACCCGTCACCGTAAGACTGGCAATACCCCGGCGTTCTAACATGATGCTGTGTGTCAAAGTAATGCGCTCCCTTATTCGATAATCTTTCACGGGTTATCGGTATCCAGTAAGCATTATGCGAATGACCATTGATTACCACGTCTGCATCCGGGAGATAAACG
>Ga0209417_1005104_pt1 | contig 14838 bp, 10 predicted proteins | sample RifGroF2_FD_184002 | JGI IMG/M metagenome (GOLD analysis project Ga0209417, IMG submission 184002) | Groundwater microbial communities from Rifle, Colorado, USA - Groundwater F2 (SPAdes) (version 2) | ecosystem: Environmental > Aquatic > Deep subsurface > Groundwater | place: Rifle, Colorado... | reverse complement strand
CTTGTCCATCTGAAGTAAGAACTTGATTAGAAGTTGCACCTGTCGTGTTTATTCCCAATTTATCCTGACCATCAATTGTCAGAGTGGAATTATAATCAACACTAACTGTAGCCGGATTAAGGCCATTATAATTAAAATCAACAATACCTGCACCATCAGTCAAGTCTACAAGATTAAAAGTAACAGGATTAGTGTAATTATTAACATAAATTGTTGAGAGTGATGTACCAACCACAGCAACCCAAGTAGTACCGCTTTTAATCTGAATCAAAATGCTGGTATTTGCTTTCATTGTTACCAAGCTCAAATCACCGCTTTGCACGTTTCCTGTACCAATTTGCACAGAGAAAACACCAAATTCATCAGTACTTATTGTAGTAAATTCTTCAATGTAAGAATGAGTGCCGTCATTAAGTGTAGCACGTATATTAATTCCGGATTGGGAAGTTATTACTTGACCTAGTGCATTATAAGCAACACCAGAATACCAGAAATCAGGTAAAGCATAAACGAAATTTGCAGTAGAAAGGAAGATAGTTGCAAAAAGGATAATCTGTAAAGACTTTTTCATAATTGACCTTTAATTTTTTTTTACATTGCTTTTGTAAACTCGTTATTATCAAAATAAATTGAAGGAATTCTGCAGTTTGATAATAACGAATCTACACAGTAAAAAAAAGAAAATTATTTTCGGATATTATGAATTATGTTTACTTTGCAAAATTACGAAAGAAACAGAATAAAAATTATTCTAAGTGTCATATAACGAAAAAATATTTGGCAAGATAGTAAAGTTTATTTCTAAATTTATAATAATGTGTAAGGCACTGTGTAAAAACAAGCACATACCTTGCATCATTATACCAGTAATAGAATAATATAGTATAGATGAAAATAATATTTGGAAAATATTTATAAAGATGAAGATAATTGAGAGAAGTAACGTGATTGCGAATCCTAAAAGTATGCGGAATTTGATTACTAAAAAATAAAATTTAATTGAATTTGTATTTTCAAAATAGTTGTTTTTGCAATCAAAAAAGCCCTTTTTTGAGGAAAGGGCTTTTGAATGATTATCAAGTAAAAGTCTAATTTTTCTTAACTTTTACTGTTTCAGTATAAATTTTGCAGGTAGTCATCTGCAAAGTAATAGTTTTTGCTTCGTAACCTTCCAGTGAGAAGATAATTGTATATGTTTTCGGTGCTGTAAGGCCGTCTTCAACATAATAACCACCATCTGTTGTTTTGCCTGTTGCAATAGTATCATCGCCAACTTTTAATGTAATATCTGCATTATAAATTGGTGCTTCAGTATCATAGTCAACAAATTTATACTTGATTATTGCAGTGTAGCAAGGTAATTCATTTTGTGTGAGGGTGATAGTTGCGTCCTTCGAATCTTCGCAATCCAAATATCCGTAAGAATATTCTTTTGCATTATAACCTTCTTTGATTACGGCAATGGAATAGTTACCGTAACAGAGTTCATAAAATGCAACTTTACCGTCTTCACCTGTAGTTTTATAAGTGATTAAATCCGACCCTTTCCAAAGCTTAACTTTAGCTCCAACGATTGGATTTCCTTCAGCATCTTTCACAATAGTTAAAATAGAATTGTTGCAGCAAGTATCCAAAGCATTTTTCACCATATTCAGATTCCAGATAATCGTATCGCATTCTGTGATAGTGAAATCTTCTTCGATAACTTGATAGCCTTCTTTAGCAAGACGTACAAAGTATTTGCCCGGACAGAGACTTCCGAATTCAGCTTTGCCATTATCACCGGTTGTTTTTATGGAACCTTGCCAGCCTTCTTTTGTGAGTTTCACTTGCACTCCCTGCAAAGCATCACCAGTTGACGAATCTGTTACTGAAACGATAAATTTACCACAGCAATCCGGTTGATTACTTATAAGGGTGATTGTCGCATCTTTGCCCTGATGGCAAGTTAATTCACCAAATGAATATTCTTTGGATGTATAACCTTCTTTGATTATATCCACAGCATAAGTGCCGGAGCAGAGCCCTTCGAAAACTGCCTTGCCATTATCACCGGTTAATTTATAGGTGAGTAACTCAGAACCTTTCCAAAGTTTAACTTTAGCGCCAACGATTGGCTGCCCTTCGCCATTTTTTACTAAAACAATGAGATAATTATCGCAGCAAGTATCTTGTGAATTTTTAACTAAATTCACATTCCAGGAAATTGTATCGCATTCAGTAAGTATGAAATCATCTTCAATGACTTTATAACCTTCTTTTGCAATACGTACAAAGTATTTACCGGGACAAAGAGCACCGAAGTCGGTTTTACCCAAATCACCAGTAGTATGAGTTGCACCTGCCCAGCCTTCTTTGCTGATTTTAACGGAAACACCCTGTAAAGCATTGCCAGTTGCAGAATCTTTTACTGTAATATCGAATTTGCCGCAGCATTCAACTTCTTTCTTCAACATTATCGTAACATTTGCTGTATCACAGCCTTCGAAAGTTATACCTTCATATTCTTTAATCTGATAACCATCTTTGATGATTTTCAACCAATATGCACCATCGCAAACTTCATTGAATGAAACGAATCCATCCTCATTAGTAGTTGCAGTTCGTGAATCTCCACCAACACGAACGAGTTTGACAGTTGCACCAACAATTACTGAGTCAGTGCCGTCTTTCTTTACAGTTACATTTACTTGCGAACAGCAATTTTCCTGTTCATACATTTGCATCAAATAGGTTAGATCTAATGTATCGTTTTCTCCTAGTGTGAAATTGGATTCTACTACCTTATATCCATCACGTGCTAAACGAATAGAGAAAGAACCTGCACAGAAATTACCGAAAGTAATTTTTCCGTTTTCTCCGGTTTTGCCATATGCTTCCAATTCTCCATTTTGGCGGATCTTCACTTCTACATTTTGTAAAAGTTGACCTGAAGCGCTGTCTTTGGTAATGACTGTAACAAGCCCTTTACATGTATCATTACGCAGGATTTTGAGTTTTTTGTGATCTTTATATTTTGAATCAGCAAGGATATCTTTCATTTTATAAACATTTTTAGGAAATCCTTGCGTAACAAGGCTCACGTCTATATCCTGAAAGTTTGCCGGTATATTTTCCAAAGTAAAAGCACCCTGTTCATCTGTTATGTCTGTTGCGATCGATCCGGCTTCATTGTAAGTTTCGATTTTCACATCAGGCACGGGATTGTCAGTATCATCAACTATTGTCCCAACAAACTGAAAGGTTTCTTCTGGAGTGGTAGTAGTATCTTTGCATGAATTCATACTGAAAAGAAATCCTACCAAAAGAAAAGCAAATAGCCAAATAGGTAAATTTTTATTTCTCATAATTACTTATTATATTTATTTATTTCAAAATTAGCTAACTATTAAGGATAAAACAAAAAAAAAAGGAAAAAAGTACATTAAAAATTCAAAAAAAAAAGAATTTCCTGATATTTATTTATGTTTTATGTTAATGTAAAAGCTGAAAAGATAGTGCAGGACTTTGTGTGTTTAATATTAGCCAATTAAAAAAAAATAGGTATATTTTCTTAGTTTTTTTTGCTTTGTATACCACTATCAACGCTTTAATTATCTAAATTAGATTTTTCCAATTCTTCATTCTCTAATTGTTCTTGCAGGATTTTTTCCTGCAGCATTTTTTCTTTGAGTTCTTGAGCTTTCTTTTGTCTTCGTAATTTATTATAATTGATAGACGGTGTAAGCACAACACCTTCACGAATAACACCCAATTTACGTAAAGAATCTTCTGCTATAACATATCTTTGACGATTTGACAATGCTCCTCGAATTTCTTCAGGAATTTGAATAATCGGAATTAAAGGTTCATCAACCTTGAGTGGGTTTTCCGGTAATTTTAAATGAATTGATTGATTTGAAGATATTTGCATCCATGGACGGAATTCCAATCCGAACGGATAATGGTCCAGCACAATTACAGGAGTTCCTGAAAAGGGGATGCGAACTTTATTGGAATCTACCTTTGCTCCTTTTCCCCATGTGTAAAGGTGCATAGCATCTTCAAGAAACATTCTCATACATGAATGCGAAGCAGGATAACCGGGCATAACAAACTGATGGAATGCCATACCGGCTTCGGGTGAGAAATTAAAATAATACTTCATAATCCAGGAAGAATCAATTGAACTGTGACGTTCCAATTGCCGGAAAATAAGTGAATATTTGCCCGGATAAGACGGAGTTTTTTCCTTGCCGGAATTAACTGCATTCACTCTCACCAGCACGCCCCATTCATAAAGTGCCATCATCTGATAATGAGCAGTTACCATAAGCAGTTTATGAATATCCTTAGCAGCGGGATAATACGAAGGAAAGACTGAATAGGCTCGTGTATCTTCATAAAAGACATCGGGAATGACAATTTCTTCGGATCCAACTACAAATCGGTATTCTTTGCGATTGAGTAATTTTAGAACTTTTTCTGAAAAATTCGGCACTCTTTTGAGTGAATCAAAAAATACTGCCCGTGCAGACTGACTGGTGAATTTGAATAAAGTATATTTGATTTCAGGGAAGTCTGCGATTGGAGGTATATCCCGTGCTGCTACTAACTCCTGATATGCTTTTATGGAATCAGCTTTACGTACAGAATCCTTATAAAGTGAATCTCGCATTGCAATTTCTTCTCGGCTCTCAGTTTCGCAGCTTTCTAAAGTGAAAAGCGAAAAAAACAGCACTGCTGCTATTGCATAAGGTATCATCTCTATATAATTAAACTTTTTGAAAGAAGTAAAAATCTTTGCCAAATTAATACTCAAAAATATTAAACAAAACGTACATTAAATTTTAAAGTAATAACAAAATTACACTAAAATTATATTGTAATAATAAAAATTTATAAAAAATAAAAAAAATTAAACTACATCAATATTCAATTTTGTGAAGCCGAAGAGTTCTGCCACTAACTTGTCGCCTTGATTAAGTTTACCGACTCCTTCGGGAGTACCGGTGAAAATTACATCACCCGGTTGTAAAGTGAATATATGTGACAAGAATTCGATTAATTCTTCAACAGAGTATAACATATCCATTGAATTACCTTTTTGGCGGCTTTCACCATTAATTTTTAATTCGAATTCAAAATCATTTTTATTCCTGGTAATTTCTTCAATAGGAACAATGTTTGAAATAGGACCGGAAGTGTGGAATCCCTTAGCAATTGCCCAAGGCAATCCCTTTTCCTTTGCTTTTCTTTGCAAATCTCTCAAGGTTGCGTCAATACCAATTCCAAATCCTGCGATATAGTCCCATGCATCTTCTTTTGAGACATCCTTTGCCTCTTTGCCCATTACAACTACCAGTTCTACTTCATGATGAACTTCTTCAGAATAATCCGGCAATACAATTGATCCACCATCTGGAACATAGCATGCAGTTGGTTTTATGAACATGATTTTTTCACCTCTTGGAAGAAGTGAACCCATTTCACGTGCATGTTTTGCATAATTTTGACCTATTCCATACATTACACCAAGTTGTAAAGTACTTCCATTCGTAAATTTTAATTCAGCCATTTTTGTACCTTTTTTATTTACAAAATTACAAAGAAATAAGAATTTAATATTCGCTGACTGAAAATCCTTAATTTTGTAAGTTATATCAAAATCAATATTAAAATGTTTGAAGAAAATCAGATACAATATAAATTACCAAACGGAATTACTCTGCTATATGACAAAGTGCCCGGAAATAAATCATTCATCATAAGCATAACTACTCTTGCCGGTTCAAGAGATGACTTTAAGGGCAAATCAGGATTAGCGCATTTTGTAGAACATCAGCTTTTCCGAAGAAATGAGAAAAATTCTTATTCAAAAATTGCCCGTGAATTCGAAAGAACCGGTACTCTTTACAATGCTTTTACAGAGCATGAGATGACATTATTTTTTCTGAAATCTTTGAATGAACATTTCGAGAAAGTTTATAGACTTCTAACCGATTTTTTCATTTGCCCGGTCTTCGATGCAAAGGATTTCCAAAAAGAAAAGAAAATCATACTGGAAGAAATCAAATCTTATCAGGATGATCCGGAAGAATTTATCTTTGATTTGGGGAATGAAGTTCTATATCCCAAAAATCCCCTTGGAGGAATAATTACCGGCACTGAAAAAAGTATTGAAAAAATTGAGATGGAAGATATTCGGGAATTTTTCGAAAAATATTATTTCCCCGAAAATATTGTAATATCTTTTGTTGGAGATATTCCTTTCGATCAAGTTCGGGATATTAGCGAAAAAATATTCAGTGATTACAGTAAACCTAAAACAGAAAGAGTTAGAGCTAAATTACCCGAAAATATTGTTCGCTCGAAAGTGATGAAAAAATCTATTGAGCAATCACATATACTTTTGCTGCGTAGATTCGATACTGTGGATGCTGAGTTCAGTTTGAAAATGAGATTATTGAGTTATTGCCTTGGCGAAAGTCCAAGTTCGATGGTATATCATAATTTGCGGGAAAAATCCGGATTGGTTTATAATGCCTTTTCAAATTTGGAACAATATACCGACACAAATGTGCTGCAACTTTACTTTGCTATTGACAAGGAAAATATCGATAAAAGCATGAAAATTCTTGATGAAATTGAAGAAAAGATTAAGTCGAAGAAAATTTCACGTGAACTTTTCACTATTTCCAAAAGTGCTATGATTGCTCAGCATATTTATAAACTGGAAATACCTTATGAAAAGATGATGAATAATGTAAAAGAATATCAGTTGAACGGAAATTTTGTTTTTCGGGATGATTTTATTGAGAAAATGAAGTTAATTAAATATGAGGAATTTTCTGATTTTGCAGCGAAAATAATATCTGAGCAGGATTGGTCCGGAGTGAAATTACTGCAAAGGTAATTTAATCAATATAACCTACTTAATTCAATAAGAAATGTAATATTTTTAATAATTAATAGTTTATAGAAAAGGCTTAATCACAAATTCAAAAATAAAAGGAGTATTGCTTTCTAGGAAAGTTTTGACTTAATAAAAATCAATTTAAAGATGAAGATTTTAAAGAAGATAACAAATCCATATATTTTAGCTTTAATGCTTTTTGCATTACTTTTTAGTTGCAAAAGGTGGGATAATTTTACTACTTATTACAACACCTATTACAATATGGAAAGGGTGAAAAAGGAAGCCGAAGAGGAATTTGATTATCAGGAAGAAAAAACGAAGAACAATCCAAGAGTGATAATTCCCGATTCTGCACTTTATTCAAACAATGACCAAAACACCGGCATCCCTCCATTTATGTCGGAATTTGTGATTACCAAAAAGCAGCGTCAACAAGTCGAAAAGCAGGTTGATTCCATTATTATCAAAGGTTCCAAGGTGCTGTCAATGCACCCGAAAAGTGAATACGTCGAAAAATCGCTCTACAATATTGCTACAGCATATTTTTACAAAAATGAGTGGCTTCCTTGCCAGGTGAAATGCGCAGAAGTAGTAGATAAGTTCCCTAATGGAGATATGGCAGCAGATGCTCTTCTGATGTACTCAAAAACTCTTCTAATCCAAAAAAAATATGACCAGGCAGAAGTAATGCTTTCCAGAACAGTGGATATGGCTTGGCAGAAGAAAAAATACGATATCTTATCTCAGGCTTTCCGCTTGCAGGCAGAATCTCAATTATTCCAAAACAATATTAAAGAAGCAGTTAAGCCATATAAACAAGCTATTGTACAAAGCGATGATAATTCACTTAAAGCTCGCTGGCAATTGGATCTGGCATTACTTTACTATAAAATTGCAAAATTCGACAGGGCAATCAATGAACTCAATCGTGTTTTCCAGTATGGTCCTGATTATATATCTTATTTTGAAGCAAAGCTATATACTGCAAATTCATTATCATATTTAGGTCGTTTCGATGAAGCCAAAGTTATTTTGGACGATTTGGAAGATGACGGGAAGTTTGAAGAATGGAAAGCGAGCACTTTCTCGGGGAAATTGCTCTTGCTCCGATTGAAGGGAGACGAAAAAGAACTTTTCGAAGCAGAAAAAACTGCAGATTCAGCTTTCACAAATAATCCTGCAATTATTGGGCATTATTATTCCCGTGCAAAAGATTTATATGATTCCAATGACTATAATCGTGCACTAAATTATTATGCTAAGTCTAAAGTTGTTCGTACGCCTGTGTTTTACTTTGCAAATCATATGAGTCAGGTTCTCACTCAGTGGAAACTTAAAAATGCACAGATTTTCACACCTATGGATTCATTGAAAAAAGGGCTTTCCATAAGCGATTCTTCACGTGCTGAATTTGCAAAACATTTATATGAATTAGGCAGGATTCACGAAGAACTTGGGCATCCGGATAGTGTTGATTATTATTATGATTATGCCTGCAAAGTTGCATCTATGGATGAAAATGAATCGGCTAAGTATTTATACGTAAATGCTTTGAATCTGGAAAATAAAGATTTGCAGAAATCAGATTCTCTGATGGAAATTGTTGTTCATCGCTTTACTTTGACCGATTACGGGAAGGAAGCTATGAAAAAAATGGGATATACCGAAGCTTTTGTTATAGATACTGTTATGGAGATATATCATTCAGGAACCGATTTAATGCGGAATAATGAAATTCAGTATGCTCTTATGCAATTCAATAAAATTCTGACTGAATATCCTCATAGCAAAGTTGAAGCCAGGACACTTTATGCAATAGGTTGGATATATGAAAATCAGTTATTGAATTATGACAGTGCTTTAGTTTACTATAAACGTCTTGTGGACGAATATCCTAGTACTTCTTATGCTGAAGATGTGAAGCTGACTGTTGAATATTTAACTGTGAGGCAGACCGGGCAACCTGTTCCGGATTATCTAAAGCCGAGAGAAATGGAACAATATGTTCCACAACAAGATTTGATTAAATTGCTTGAACCTCCCAAAAATCTGCCGCCAATTAAGAAGAAAGATGATTTCGAATTCAAGGATATTTTCACTAATCCTTCCAAATTATTGGATAAAAGCAAGGAAATGATTAATGAGCAAGTGGATAAAGTAAAGAATTTTGATTTGAAAAGTCAACTGGATTCTATGAAAAATCAAATTAGTCTGGATTCCCTTACTCCTAAATTCAATATTCCTGAAGGTGGTGAATTGCCAACTGAACCTCCTCCGACGGTACAACCTCCTGATACAACTATTCATAGATAGAAATCTATTTACATATATTAGTAATTTTGTTTTTTTGAAAAAGAGGATTTATTATGAGCCATCACGAACATGAAAACGAAGAAATTTGCTGTCCAAAATTTGATCCTACTCCCTGGCAGGACAAGGAATTTGAATGGACAGGCAAGAAATTCATCAAGGATAAGGTTAAATCATTTTTCTATATGCCGCTTAATTTTGGAAAAGTGATGAGTAGGATTAATGAGAAGGTGAGTGCTGTCAATGCCGAAACACCTGAATGGTTGTGTCTATCTGACCATACTTCAATGTGGAACATTGATATTTACTGCGAAGTAACAAAATTAGTGCCCGGTGCAGAAAATGTAGAATTGAGTGGTAATTTCTACAGCAAAGTGTACGACGGTCCTTTCAAAAATACTGATATGTGGATGAAGGATTTCAAATCAGACGCAAAAGCTCGTGGAATTGAAATTGGAAAATACTTTATGTGGTACACAACTTGTCCAAAGTGTGCCAAAAAATACGGGCATAATTATGTTGTAGTTATAGGGCAAAAAAAATAATTATATTTTCTTCCCGGCAAACATATATTCGATAAAGGGTAATAGAGCAAAACCTTTGTCGGTGGTGATATCGCATAAATTCTCTCCTATTGCAATTTCTTTTGTGATATTGCAAACCGGAGTGAATTCTTTCCTTTTAAGTACTTCAATAGCAGGATGTTCCGGGTCGAATCCTTTTGGAGCTCTTTTGAGTGTTTCGCCACCGTATATTGTTGGAAACTGCTGCTTAAATTCCTTATCCTCAATTATTTCGCAATATTCATCCCAGTTATTTGCTATATGTGTTCTCACACGGAATAGTGTTTGAGGATCCGGCATATGCAACCCCCCGGCAAAGAATAATTCATCTTCCTGTATGTGAAAATATAGTCCCATCTGAATATCATTGAACTGAGCAAAGTTTGGTGTATAAAGAAAATAAACTCCAAGATTTGTTTTGTAAGGTGATTTGTCTGAACTGAAGCGAATATCACGGTTAATACGGAAAAGTGATTTTTTCTCATCTGCAAAGTATGGCAAGTTAAGTGCTGCAAATCGTTCCTGCATCTCACGTACATAGCTTTTGGCAACTAATTTGATTTTTTCATATCTGTACTTATTTTCAGCAAACCATTCTTTATTATTATTCGCTTTCAATTCCTTGAAAAAATCATAGGTTTCATTTCCAAATCCGGTAAATTTTGAAGATGTATTTTTCACTATTTTCCTGTATTAATTGCTTTTTGAACGTGATTGAAATTCAATTATTTTAAAAAAATCTCAAACAGGCAGTAAGCCGCTGGATTTATTAAGTAATTGAAAAATATATGCAAAGGCGTCCACTTGGTCATCATGTTTTGAACGGGGAAATTGCAGCAATTCTTTTTCGAATTCTTCCAAATAACCGGCGTCCTTTCTAAAGTAAATCATCCCATTTTCGAGCATTGCAGCTATTGGTAAAGCACGTGAAATTTTGTCTTTGTCTGCTTTCAGCTGTTTAATCGGCAATCCGATTTTCACTGCCTGCTGAATTAATGACTGCTGGAACTGTACGTTTTCAATTCCAATTAATTTTGGCATCCACTTTGCACATATCGAGGCGAAAAGTTTTAGATGTTCAGTACTTTCAAATCGTTCACGAATTATGTCCAAAATTAGAATCTCTCCGCTTTGCAGTTTCCCGAAAATGAGTACAATTGTATAATCTGCGGTTTCCTTCAGCGAAAGTGCAAGGTCTGATGTTGCAAAAATAGATATTTCACTTTTCAGTATTCTTTTGGAATTGAGAGGAGATGTGAAGAGTTCGTAATGATTACCTTTATCTTCGAAATACCTGAAATCTTTTCGATTGAAAATGGAATTGCCTGCCGGGACAGGGGATTGCTGGTAAAGTGCAGAAAACCAATATGTACCAATCGATTCTTTGATTCTTAGTAAGTCCATCAGTGAAAATCTTGCTTTCCACAAAGGTTCATTCAATTTCCTTTCCAGAGGATCATTTCCCTGTGCCAAAGCAGGTAAATTCACCAATTCCCAATTTATTCCGTTAGGGTGCGAATTTGCGGCAATCAATCTGCCGACTAAATCATCTTCGTGCCAGCGAGTCATAACGATTATGCAAATGCCGTCCGGTTCGAGCCTCGTAAATGCAGTAGCATTGAACCAATCCCATATTTTCTCACGATATACGGAAGAATTTGCCTCTGCATCATTTTTTATGGGATCATCAATTATAAGCAAATCAGCTCCTTTGCCTGTTAGAGCCCCACCCACACCTACTGCATTCAATCCACCTTCGTGATTTATGAAACTGAATGAACCTGCTTTCCTGTTCCCGGGATTAAGTTTCACACCAAAGAGTAAACCGAATTTCTGAATCAATTCCCTTATTTTCCTGCTCCAAAATTCTGATAAACTCACTTGATAGGAAGCAAGGATTACTCTTTTCTCGGGATGGGTGAGTAAATACCATAGCGGAAAATATTTGGAAATGAATTCGCTTTTCCCGTGTCTTGGCGGCATTGTGAAGATGAGGTGCCGATTTTTGCCCTGCAATGCTCCAATGAGTTTTTGCTCGATTAGTCGCAAATGAGGTGCGAATTTCCATTTCCCTTGCGAAACTGTAAATGCGAAAAGCGAGGGAGTGAGCAGCGGAATAATTTTGTACTTATCTTGCATTTTTAATTGCAAAAATACGTTTTATCTGCTTTACTAATATTAATTTAGTATTATACAAATTATGTATTTTTAATTGAAAAATAAAATTATGAATGTTAAAGATAAAATAAAAGAGAATATTCAGCAAAGTGCTAATACTAAAATGGCACTTTTAACTGAAGAAATTATAGAGCAAATAGTAAGTATGGCTGAAATGATGACTGATTCAATCCGTAAAGGAGGTAAAATCCTGTTTTGCGGGAATGGCGGCAGCGCTGCGGATAGTCAGCATCTTGCAGCGGAACTCGTTGTCCGTCTTCGTAGTTCTTTCGAACGTCCGCCAATTCCTGCAATTGCGCTAACTGTGGATACTTCCATTCTTACTGCCGGTGGGAATGATTACGGATTCGACTATGTCTTTTCCCGTCAGGTGGAAGCTCTCGCTAGACCAGAAGATATTTTGATTGCTATTTCCACTAGCGGTAATTCCAAAAATATAATGTTTGCTATTGATGCTGCAAAAACAATCGGTACCAAAGTTATTGGTTTTTCCGGCGGAAACGGTGGTAAGATGGTCAAATCCTGTGATGCACTTTTCATTGCTCCAAGTAACGTTACTGCACGAATTCAGGAAGTGCACATTTTAATAGGGCATATTCTTTGCGAAATTATCGAAGAAAAACTTTATTCGTAATTTCCCAAAATTTCGATAATCTTTTCAATCCAATCGAACTGTTCAGGTTTCATTATGCAGCTGCGTAAAATAGTTGTGGCTGCTGAATTTACTTTCACTTCAGGATGATTTTTTGCAAATTGAGTTGAATCAACTTTTAATGTGGCAATCCAGAGTTTATTCGCATTCATCAAATCGAGCATAATTTTTTCGCTTTTCTTACTAATTTCACTTGTGTTTCCTGCTCTTGGGAAATAAGTTACGATATTAGTTTCCGGTGCTAGATAAAGTGAATATTTGCTCGATTGTTTTATCTTCTGAGCAAATAAATTGGCTGCATCTATTGTTTTCTGTATAATTAGTCCAAATCCTTCTGATGGCTTCAGCGGGAAAATTTGATGTGTAAACCATAGTGCAGCTGCAGCAGCACCGGCTCGTGAACATTCCACGCTGATTTCTCCCAAATGCAATTCATTGGAAGTGAAGTAAGTATAAGGTGAATCGTGCTTGTAAAATCGTCCGACTGATGCATCCGCAAATATTATACATCCGCATCCGTATGGCTGTAATCCTTGTTTATGGGGGTCGAATGTTATGCTGTCTGCAAATTGTATTAAATTGAAACCTGATAATGCCGGATTATTAGACGCAATCAATTTGAAATATCCGCCATAAGCGGCATCCACGTGTATTCGGAAATTATACTTTTTCTGTAATTCCAAAATTCCCTGCAAATCATCTAAGGCACCAAGCGAAGTTGTTGCCAATGTAACAACAACTGTTCCTATTTTACCAGTTTGCAAATGCAATTCCAAATCCTGCAAATCCATTCTTCCGAATTGGTCTGATTCAATTGCAAATGTATCAATTTTTAGCCAGCCGCAAACTCGTGAATGTGTATAATGCGCCTGGTTGCTGAATGCAATCGCTTTGCCCGGATGCGTCTCCCGTGCAATTAACAGCGCTTCGAAATTCGCAATGGTTCCGCTGGTAGTGAGATGCCCCAAAGGTTCTTCGAAACCAAATAAATCCGCATATTCCCGAATGAGTTCCTTTTCCATTTCTGCAGTTGCGGGACCACCGTCCAAAGCATGGTTGTTTGGATTGATGAGCATTGCTGCGGAATAAGCTTCAAGTGCCACTTGATGCGGAGGCTTGAGCATTTGACCGGCATAAAGAGGATGTTGGAACGGATAATTATTGCTCATCTTTTCGATGAATAATTTTGCAGCTTCCGTGTATTTTTCTTCAGGAATATTTAAAGTATCATCCTGCTCAAATTCAGGAAATGAATCCAGCCAATCTTGTATTTTTTGTGATAATTTATTCATATTCCTTTTATTTTTTTCATGTCAGCACCTATCTATTAATTATTACTTTGTAAATTTGAGAAAATCTTTCGCCTGTTATCCTCAAGAAATAAATCCCTGGTGCAAGTTCTGAGACATTGAATGATTTTGTGATTGGACCTGGATTGGTAAACTCATCAAGAAGCAATTTGATTAATTGTCCAGTTTCTGAATAAATCGAATAATTAAGTTGCGTAGAAGATTGCAATTCAAATGTTATGTTAATTGAATTATTTGTGGGATTAGGATATAGTATCCCCTGTATCGGTTCTTCAGGTGCTTGTACTGAGTTAAGGTCGAAGTTGAGTTTAAAAAGTGATACATCTCCTAATTGGCTGAAAAAATTCTTTTCCGGTTTATATATTTCAGTTGTACTATTCAATAAATAGTTGTCTTTTAGTATTAAATCTACTATTAATCCACTCACGACTTTGTTTCTATCTGGGTATTCAAGTTCATTATATAATAATTTTTCACAATCAAATTTACAAACTTTTCTTTCATTAGTATTGTTATTGTATTTTACAAATATCAGAATATTATCTAAAGAAAAAGTACATGGACCAAAAGAACTAGAGGGTGTTTCAAAAATCACATTTTTACTTTTTAAACTAAATATTGTATATATTCCATTATCAATATTTAACGCTAAGAACTTATTATCCTGCGAAAACTTAAATTTATAACCTGTTACCCACTGATATGGAGTGAAATTAGGCGTATAGTCGCTGTATTTACTTACTTCTTTGAAAACTAAACTGTAGTCGCTGATTTTGCGGACTTCGATTATTTCTTTATAGGGGACATTCGTTCCTTCACCGCCGGTATAGTACACCCCTGCCACGTATTGCCCATCCTCGCTAATAGTCATCGCAAAGTACGGCAGCGAATCACTTGTAATAGTGGTTTGCCCAGTCCGGTAATTAA
>Ga0209417_1005103_pt1 | contig 14841 bp, 16 predicted proteins | sample RifGroF2_FD_184002 | JGI IMG/M metagenome (GOLD analysis project Ga0209417, IMG submission 184002) | Groundwater microbial communities from Rifle, Colorado, USA - Groundwater F2 (SPAdes) (version 2) | ecosystem: Environmental > Aquatic > Deep subsurface > Groundwater | place: Rifle, Colorado... | reverse complement strand
TTTATTCACGAATTAATTTGTAGATAGCAGATAGCGATAACAATAGACCAAAAGGATGAAAAAGGAACTACATCTCCTCTGTAGATCGAACAATGAAATTATGGACACTAGTAATTCCCCTTTTACAAAAGACTTAGTTGATGTTCTAATCGTAATCATAATCTTAATCTTTTTCTTATCTGTCAGTCTTTGGCTGAATCCGCATAAGCCGTCTAAAAACGATTATGATTATGAATAAGATTATGATTAAGATTAAGATTATGATTAAGATTATGATTAAGATGATTTTTCTATAGCCATCACCTAAGATGAGTCAGTAAGATGATTTACAATTCCATTAAGAATTAATATTTCTACCAATTAAAAACCCCACAACAGCCAGCTCTTTCTTGCTTTCTCCAAAAGTATTTTTAACCCGGCAGAGCTTTCTCTTAAATTAACAAAAGTAGAATCCCAGTTTTGATCGAAACTGATCTTCGCGTCATCCATAAGATTTTTTAATCCTGCCGAACCAAGTTTAAGATTAACGATAGCAGAATCGAAATTTTTAGCTAACGATTGATCCATCAATAATTTTCCAATTGTTCCTTTTCCTGTTTGAATTTCGGTGGTGATTATCGAAAGATCTTTTGTGATTTGAGAGGTATTATCAATAGTTGTTTTTAGAGAGAGCAGAACTTCGTCCAGATTAATTGGCTGAACTGTTTTGATCATATCGTTATTTTGAATTTCCTTTTCTAAACCTGGTCCCGGATTAATAATTAAAATTTTGTTCCCCATAAGTCCTTCCGAACCAATACTAGCAATCGCATCCTTCTTGATAAACTTTCGAGTACTTTCATCAACAATTATTTCTACTCTCACAGAAGTATCACTTACGATATCGATATTTTCTATAGTCCCAACAGTTATGCCTGCGAACCGAACGTTACTTCCTGCTTGAAGTCCGGCGACATCTTTAAACACTCCGCTTACGTGAAAAGTACTTCTGAATAATTGTTGCCGTTCGCCTATGAAGTATATTCCAATGATGAATACTGCTATTCCAAGAGAAACAAATATTCCCAGTCTGATTTTATTAGTTGTGTTCTGTTTCATTTTATCTACTCTAATAGTTTATCTAATTTTTCTTATTCAAAAAATGACCGTACCCACGGGTCGTCTGATTTTTCAAGCTCATCGTATGAACCTTCTGCCGCGCATACACCATCTTTAATTACGATGATCCGGTTTGCTGTTAGTTTAGCGCATTCTCTATCGTGTGTAATGATGATCGAAGAAGTATGATATTTCTTCTGTACTTCCAGGATGAGGTTGCTTATTTCTTTTGAAGTTATTGGATCAAGTCCGGTAGACGGCTCATCGTAAAGCATGATCTCAGGTTTTAAAATAAGCGTTCTCGCCAAACCTAATCTTTTCCGCATCCCGCCGGATAGTTCTGATGGAGTCATATCAATAGTGTCGGAGAGTCCAACATTCGCCAATGCTTCTTTTACAAGTTCATCCATTTCTTTTTTAGAGACTTTGGTCACTTGTCTTTTTAACGGGAATTCGAGATTCTCTCTCACGGTCATCGAATCATAAAGAGCGCCGCTTTGAAAAAGGAAACCAATTTTTCTGTGCAGTTCGGTTAACTCTTTAGCTTTGAGTTCAGAAATATCTTGCCCAAATAATAGGAGTTTCCCATCATCAATTTCAATTAAACCAACGATACATTTTATTAATACGGATTTACCGGTCCCCGATTTTCCAAGAATAACGAGGTTTTCCCCTTTGTTCATCACTAAATTAATATCGAGCAACACTTTCTTCTCTCCAAAAGATTTCTTAAGATGCTGCATCTCTACTACAACAAGCCCGGTCTGCTTTGTATCGTCTTTTGTTTCTATGGTGGATGTTTCGGTTGTCATTCTTTTAATTGCTCAGTTTAATTTTGCATCAAACTTGTAATTTGTACGGCTATCATATCAATTATAAAAACCATCAACGATGCGAATACGACCGCTGAGTTTGCAGCTTTACCAACACCTTCAGTTCCCATGTTTGAGTTATATCCTTTGTAACATCCTATTAGTCCAATCGCAAATCCGAAGAAAAAAGTTTTAATAAAAGCGGGGAAGAGGTCTTTAAATTCAAGGCTTTGAAATATTTGCGAGAAAAATAAAAAGGAACTGACATTTCCTTTTAGATTAACGGCAACGTATGAGCCGAACAATCCGACGGCATCGGAAAAAGCCACTAATATAGGAAGCATCAATGTGGCGGAAAGTACTCTTGTAACTACAAGGTATTTAAATGGATTAGTGTGCGATACCTGCATCGCGTCAATTTGTTCGGTAACATTCATAGATGCCAATTCCGCGCCGATTCCCGATCCTACTTTTCCTGCAAAGATCAAAGCGGTTATCACGGGACCAATTTCCCGGATGATCGAGATCGCTACCATTACAGGTAAAAGCGATTCTGCTCCAAACTTTGCCAGTGTGGGTCGTGATTGAACGGTAAGCACAAGCCCGATAATAAAGCTTGTAACGGCTACCAAAGAAAGCGACTTGTACCCGATAAGGAAAGACTGTTTCGCAAGTTCGTTAAACTCATACGGCGGTTTAAATACTTCTTTAAAAAAGCGTGCGGTAAAAATTGTGAGCGAGTAAACTTCCAAAAAGAATTTATCAACTACCGTAGGAGAAACAATTTCGGGAATATTTTCCGGAACAGTTTCTTCTTCCTGTTTTCGATTTTGGAAATGCTCTAAAATTATTTTTTCCATATAGTGACGTCTTTAAGATTTACTCTAAATTGACATGTTATGATATGAAGAAGTGCGGGCTGGTTCAATCGGTCAAAGGGATGAAAAAGGGATTACATCTTATGGAGGATTATTCATCTTATCGTAGCCTGGTAAAGTTCGCCAAAAGCTGTCGGGTAAACCAGAACCAAAAAGTAATATTGAATAATGAACAAGGAATGTAGAATTTCGAAAGGTAAAAAGTGCCGCAAACAGCACGATCAATTTATTGTTTCACTCTTGAAAGATTTATCAGCGAACCTATAAAGAAGAAAATATTTACGAGCCATGCGGTAAGCACCGGATCAAGCGCGCCGTTCTTTCCGAATGCCTGGATGATTTTCATCAGTCCTAAATAAATAAATGTGATGAGAATGTTAATTCCGAATTGCAATGCCAACCCGCCTTTTCTTTTGTTGGCTGAAAGGGGCATTCCAAACAACACAACCACCAGACTTGCCATTGCGAAAGAATAACGTGAGTAATATTCTATCTCCACAGAGGTTGGATCGTTTCCCGCCTTCTGTTTATCGGAGATCAAAGTTTTTAATTCAGCAAGATTCATTTGCTCCGGTTTTTGCTGTTTAAATGCAAGTTCATTCGGTTTGAACTTGAGTGAGGGCATTTCTTTTTTTGTGAAATTTTCAAGAGTGTCTGAGAGATTTCCAAATTTTCTAAACGAACCGATCTTTGCGATCCAGATATTTTTTGTGCTGTCGAAAACCAACTGTTGGGCATCCATCCGGTTTATCATTTTGGTGATGTCATCTTTCCCAAATTCTTGTACGCTCACTCGATGTGCAATAAGATTCGTCTCATCGTAATAGGAAATGTTCACAATTTTATTCTTTGTATCCTGGAAAAAAATATTGCTCCCCGCAAACGAATATCCTTTTTTAAGAAAATTGATCTCAATTTCAAGTTTCGCTTTGTTGGCTTTCGGAACAACATACCCGCCAAAATAAATAGATAACAAACTCACAAAAAAAGCTACAATTATCAACGGGAACATGAACCGGTACATGTTCACTCCACCCGCTTTAATGGCGGTTAATTCGTTCGTGTTGGACATTTTACCAACGGTGAACAAACCGGCGAACAATACGGAAACCGGCGTAATCAATTTTACAATTTCGGGAATAAAGTAAAGATAGTATTTGAAAATAAAAGGAGTAGCAACATTCTGATCCAGAAAGTCGTCAAGGTTTTCCATCAGATCAACAATAACAAAAATTGCAATGAACGCGAGCAGCGCAAAAAAGATCGTTTGCACAAATTGTTTAACAACGTATCGGTCGATAATTTTAATCATTGGGCTCTTCAGTCTGCTGCCATGTTTTTGGAATAAGTTTTTTCAAGAATGAAAAATCAAGCGTAACCGTTTCATTCGCAACTTTTTTAGTAAGCAATATTCCTACAATTCCCATTAAAATATTCGCGCTCCACATTCCCCAGAATGGGGTCATAAATCCGCGGTCGGCAAGTTTTTCTCCGCCGATAAGTGATGCCCAATAGACTAGAAAGAAGAAGAGGCTAACGCTTGCCGCCATACCAAATCCTCCTTTGCGCGTGATTACTCCCAACGGAGCGCCAAGTAAAATAAAGATGAAACACGCTGCGGGAATAGAATATTTTTTGTGAACTTCAACCATGTATTTGTCAATTTCTTTATCAACAAAGTCAACTTGCAGAAAAGAAGAGAGCATTTCATTCTTAATATTCTTCACCCGCTCAATTAAGTTTGTGTAATTGTCGCCCGGTTTGTATGATTGGTGAACTTTCCCTTGAAGCGGCGCGGCAAAACTATCGCCGAGAAAAAATTTGTTCGCCGTTTTTTGAAACGAAGTGAAATATTTAGACCGAATTTTTTTTAAGCTGTCAACTATCGCAATCATATCCGGAGCGCTCAGTTCGCGGTCGCTGCGCTGCACACCGGGACCGGATTGTTGAAACGAAAATTGCTGCGCGTCCATCGCGATGCGGTGATTGTTGAAGATAAGTTTGCGGTAAAGTTTTGTATCGGAAACTCCGCTTTCGTGAATCTCTCCATTTTTTAAGTCCATCAACAATTTAGTTTGATTTTTAGAGAAGTAGAGCAATCCTTCCTTTGCGGTAACAATATTTATTTTGTAGGGATTTGTATAATCATATATCGTTACGCCGTACATTTTATTTTTATTCTGATCCATTGAACGTGCAAGGATGGCGTAGCTCTCAACTTCTTGTGAGAAAACTCCCGGCTCAATCGAAAGGGTCGGTTTTTTCTGCTGAATATCCATCATCAAGATCTTTGCTTGATGATTCGCGTCCGGTAAAACATCATTATTAAAGAAGATCAGAAAAACGCCAACCACAACACTTGCCGCCAAAGGTCCGGCGATCATTTTGTACAAGCTAACTCCGGACGATTTCATGATCGTGATTTCATTATTCTGCGCCATCGCTCCAAATGCCATAAGTGTAGCAACCAAAACCGCCATTGGGACAACTAATACCACCATCCAGGCGAGATTGTACATTATCAGTTTCACTACAATCCAGGTGTCCAATCCCTTGCCAACAAGTTTATCGGCAAACTTCATCAAAAATTGAAAAAGAAAGATGAACATCAGCGTGGTAATCGAAAAAAGGAAAGGAGCCGCATGGTTCCGTAATATGTATCTGAATAAAATCATAGAACAAATATAGGAAGCATTTCATACGTTGACAAACCGGTGTAGCTCTTACATCAATCTTTGGAATCTCTTTTGAAATGATTAGATTTGAAACACAGTTATGAAAATTATAAATATTTTTGCCGTACTACTTTTGATCTTCGGAAGTTTGCACCTTCTTCTTTCCGGGGGAGACGAAATTCCGTTAACACCGGGAAAGCATTTTCCGCGGTGGTTAAAAACCGATACGGTGATAACAAATCAGACGAGCGGAATAACTTTCTTAAAAGAAGATGGCGGGGGAAAATATTTTCTTCTTGCTGATGATATTGGCGATCTGTGGCGTTTTAGCATAACACGGGATACCATTTTTAATCTAAAAAAACTTGTTTTTGCTGAATCTGTTCAGCGGTTCCTGGACAATTTCTCCAAGAAAGATTTTGAGGAAATTGTCTATGATAAATTCACCGGAGATGTTTTAGTTTCTGTTGAAGGAAATCTTCCGGGGATTGAAAAATATGTCGGGATTTATCAACTGAAATTTTCTGAGAATAACTTATTCGCGGACACCATTGTTAGTTTCAAAAAAATTCCTATTTCTCCGCAAAAACTGTTCTTAAAATATGTTGGCAATAATATCGGATATGAAGGGCTCGCCGTATCTGAAAAATATTTATTCTTAGGGTTGGAAGGATTTGAGGATAAGTCGGTCTTTTCCGATAGCACCATGATCTTTGTGGTCGATAAAAAGAGTAAGAGAATTGTAAAACAGCTTAATACCAGAAATTATAAAATTCAAACTATTTGCGGACTCTATTGCGAAGGGAACAATACTCTCTGGGGAATTGATAGAAACAACGCAAAGATTTTCAGAATTAAATTGAGTGAAAAACTCGACATCGTTGAAGTAAAATACTTCGACGCTAAAGCGGTTATTCCGGAGTACAAAGATTTTTCTTACGGTGCCGCTCTTGAATCCGTAACGATGGATAATAACGCAAATCTTTATTTGATCGATGATCCGTGGAGAAAAGTTTTTATTCCCTCTAAATCAGTCTTAGGGAATTTAGATACGCTGACCCGTTCAAATTTTAAACATCTTATACCAATAATCTATAAATACAAAGTCATCAATTAAGCGAAAGGCTTCCCGATTGGAACCAATAATACAATTTATCAAAAACAGCCAAAACCAATACGTTGAAGAGCTAAAAACTTTTTTACGTATCCCAAGCATTAGTACTCTAAACGAGAACAATGAAGATATGAGACACTGCGCTGTATTCGTTGCAGACAAATTAAAAGAAGCCGGAATGAGTCGGGTAGAGATTTTTCCTACGGAAGGTCATCCTATAGTTTATGGTGAATGGCTCGGCGCACCCGGGAAACCAACCGTTCTAATTTATGGTCATTATGATGTTCAGCCTGTAGACCCGGTAGAATTATGGGATAGTCCTCCATTCGATCCGGTAATTAAAGATGATAAAATTTTTGCCCGCGGCGCAACCGATGATAAAGGTCAGATGTATATTCATATCAAGAGCGTTGAAGCATATTTTAAGGTGAAGGGAAGTCTTCCCCTAAACGTAAAATTTATTATTGAAGGAGAGGAAGAAATAGGAAGTGAGCATCTCGGCGGATTTATTGAGCAGCATAAAGACCTGTTGAAATGTGATACTATCCTTATTTCAGATACTGCTCTTTACGAAGCCGGTCTGCCGACGATTACCTACGGTTTGCGTGGTTTAGCCTACATGGAAATTGAAGTTACCGGTCCAAACAAAGATTTGCACTCGGGATCATTTGGCGGAGCGGTGGCAAATCCCATTAATGTGCTCGCCGGTATTATTGCAAAACTTCATGATAAAAACGGAAGAGTTACCATCCCCAATTTTTATGATGACGTTTTACAGATTACCAAAGAAGAGAAACAGAATTTCAAAGCATTCAATTTATCAGACAAGAAATATGCAAAGGAACTTGGCGTAAAAGAATTAGCCGGTGAAGCAAAATTTACTACGCTTGAAAGACTTTGGGTTCGTCCAACTCTTGATTGTAATGGAATCATCGGCGGTTTTACCGGCAAAGGAGCTAAGACGGTAATAGCGTCGAAGGCTTCAGCTAAGATCAGCATGCGGTTAGTCCCGAATCAAGATCCGAAAAAGATTGCGAAAAGTTTTACTAAGTATATAAAATCAATAACGCCGAATTCAGTCGATGTAAAAATTTCTGATCTTCACGGAGCATATCCCTCACTTTCCCCATTGACCGGAAAAGCGATGAAAGCTGCGGCTGTTTCGATGCAAAAAGCTTTCGGCAAAAAAACCGTTTTTATGAGGGAAGGCGGAAGTATTCCTATTGTTACAACTTTTCAGAAAATTTTAAAAGCTCCTTCGGTATTAATGGGTTTTGGTTTGAATTCGGAAAACCTTCATTCACCAAACGAACATTTTAGTTTAATTCATTTTCAATTGGGCATTCAAAGTTCGGCATATTTTTTTGAAGAATATTCAAAATAAGATCGGCAGAGAAGTCCGGAGTTCCTTATGAATAAAATACTTTCAATTCTATTTCTTTTGCTTGGACTTTGTGCAATTACTGCTACCGGCTGTGGCGATAAAGTTGATAAAGGGCAAAGTGTTGGAGAATCGGAAGCCGATAATTATGATGTTTCCAGAGATACCAGAAGAGACATGAGTATCCAGGAATACAATATTCAAGAGCGGAAGAAATTAACGACAACTCGTTTCGCGTGTGATACCATTGCGCTGATGGAGTATGTGTTGGCAAGTTATCCGGAGGGAACTTACCTTGTAGATTTCGATAGAACTTTAACTTACAACATTCCGAGATCAGCAGTTATTTATCAAAAAGATAAAGAAGGACAATTTGTCTTTGGCGTTATTGCCAAATCATGGTCTAACGATCACCGCTTGATTGAAATGAAAAATATTGTTGGATACGACGCGAGTTTTATTGATCTGGACAGTACGGAACTTGGCACCGCGTTTTTTTACTTAACTCTTTTTAAATGTAACACTACGGGAAATACATTTGATACACTCTGGGAATCGGGAATTCCGAGCCACGGAGGATTCAATAATTTAACTTTTGAAAAATGGGCGAAGAAAAATATTTCTTATGTTAGAGCCAATTTTCACTATGCCCAAGGGATAGGGCACTTTGATTACAACTTCTTTTTTGTTGATGGGATGCTTAAAAAACCGCATCTTCTTTTAACTTATGAAGGAATTAATTTTAAACGAATTATGACCGACGCAAACGGCGATAAATATCCCGATTATATTGAGTTTAAATATCTCGATACCGGCGATAGAGTGACTATTTTAGATTCTGTCACTTTTATCTGGAAAGATACTTGCTATTTTAACACACGAAATCACAAACAATTTAGATATTATTAAAAAGGAATTACGGAGAAAAACTTTTGACAACTTTTGAACGCCATGAAACTTTGACCGTGCAGACATACTTTGAGTCACTGGGATTTAGCCCCGAACAAAGGAACGGAGAAGCTCATTTTTACAAGTACCAATCTATTGAAGAAGAATATAGAATACTAAGACAAGGAGTCGGTTGCAGGGTAGTCCCCGCCGCACTGTTGGAATTGCAAGGCAAAGATGCTCTCGATTTTCTCAACCGGATCACCACTAATGATCTTAAGAATTTACCGCAAAATAATTTTGCCAGAACAATTTTCACTACCGAGAAGGGAAGAATTCTGGACAGAGTTTTCGTCCTAAATTTGGGTGAGAAACAACTCCTTATCGGCAATAGTGGAACACAACATAAATTGTCCTCCTGGATACAGCGATATATTATCATGGATGATGTTAGAGTTATGGAAGTGAATCGGCAATTAGCAGTTATTGAAATTACCGGACCCCAAGCCAAATCATTTATGACGCTTTTATGTGGCGAGCAATGTAAAGAATTTCGGGGGAACGAAATTCGGTTTCTAACCCTTGAGGATTTTTCATTTAACGTACTCTCAAATTCCAATTTTCCGGAGACAGAAAGTTTTTATATCGTTGCTCATCAATCTTATGCTGTTAAGCTTATTCAATACGCACAACAGAATAAAGGGATATTTGATTTTGGATTGGTGGGTGAAGACGCTTATGAGATTTACCGAATTGAAAAAGGCATTTTAACCGAAAAGGAATTGAATGATCAGTTCAATCCGCACGAAGCAAAACTATTGGACGAAGTAAGCTTTACAAAAGGCTGTTATATCGGGCAGGAAGTTATTGCACGCCTTGCAACTTATGATAAAGTACAAAAATATTTAGTCGGATTTTTATTCAGCAGTTCTCCAAGTTCAGATATAGAATTCACTATTCTTGATGATGAAAACAAAGAAATTGGAACCGTGAATTCGTCGTGTTTTTCAATTTCGATGAAAAAAACAATTGGCTTAGGTTACTTGAAAAAAGATTTCATCACGGAAAACAAACAACTTAAAGCAGTTGGAAAAAATTCCAAACAAGAAATTTTTGTTACCGTTCATTCACTTCCATTTAGAGATTAAACGTTTTGAAGATTTACACAAAAACCGGCGATAAAGGAGAGACGGGACTCTTCGGAGGAAAAAGAGTTCAAAAATCTTCTATTCGAATTAGTGCATACGGCACTGTAGATGAACTAAATGCAGCTCTAGGACTTTCACTCTGCTACGTTCAAAATGAAAAAGTGAAATCCGTTTTAGAAAGATTGCAGCATCAACTTTTTGTAGTTGGGGCGGATCTGGCAACGCCGTTGGAAACTGAGTCTAAAAATATTACCATCCCGCGAGTTTCTTCAGAGGAAATAACAGATTCAGAAACAGCAATTGATTCCTTTGAAAAAGAATTAGAACCACTCCAATATTTCATTCTTCCCGGCGGTTCTAAAGCTGCCGCGCAGTTGCATGTTGCCAGAACAATTTGCCGGAGAGCCGAAAGGGAAGTAGTACTGCTTTCCCAACAGGAGGAAATCAACCAAAATATAGTTATTTTACTCAACAGAATTTCAGACCTTTTGTTTGTTCTTTCTAGAATTGAAAATAAAACATCTGGAATCCCCGATCAAAAATGGGAAAAACCCATTTGAGACAATTCCCCCATTGGGGGTGAATTTGGCTTCGACGGGATTAACGAAGCAATAAATTGCGCATCGTGTTTCTCCGGCAGACACGTTAAACGGCTGGTAACAAAACAATAACTGGCGAATATAACTACGCCCTCGCTGCTTAATTAGTTAAGCAACCGTTCTTTGTAAGTTCTCGTATCGGTTTACAAAAGAACGTCGTTTAGATACGATAGCTAAGCCGAGTGTTTGAGGCGGCAAGGCAAAACTTAATCAAACAGATTTATCGGGAAGTTTGTTTATTCCGCACCTTTAAATCTATCAGAAATAAACTATGTGTGTAGAAGTTTATTGAGTCTTAGTTTCGGACGCGGGTTCGACTCCCGCCACCTCCACTTTAAAATTTGGTTAATCCAGATGCTATGTGGAAAAATGAATATTGAACAAAGAATACAGAATGTAGAATGCGAAAAACTTCAACATTCGTTATTTTTTGTTCGATGTTCGATATTAACTTTTTGGAAGATTTATTATGGAATATATTAGTACCGCACAAGGGAAAAATATCAAGGTAATTGTCCCTATTGATGATTACAAAAAAATGCAGAAGAAATTAAAAGCCCTTGAAAAAGTTGAAAAGCTTAATATCGACATAGATGATTTAGTTGATTTTGCATTAGTAAAAAAAACCAGAAGCGAAAAATCGGTTTCCTTGAGGGAATATTTTAAGAATGAAGGTTGAGCTTCGAAAATCAGCAATAAAAGACCTTGAAAAAATCCCTCCTTCCATTAAAAAAAGAATTGTGTTGGCTCTCTTTTCGTTAGAAAACTTCCCAAACGTACCAAACTTGAAACGATTAGTGAACTTCGATCATGCCTATCGAATGAGAGTTGGCGATTATCGAATCCTTTTTGATAATATTGACGATATAATTTTTGTGGCACGAATTGTAAATCGCAAAGATTCCTACAAAACGAAGTAGTGCTATCATTTTTTTGAAATATTGTCTTACTAGTTTAATCTTTTCTCCAAAAATCTTTCCTTCTTTCTCCAATCCTGTCACATTTCCCTTGAATAAAAAACAAGATTCACCTAAATTGTACCGTATGAAAAAATATTCTTTTGTAAAGATGAACGGCGCAGGCAACGATTTCATCGTTTTTAACAAAGATGAAGCTGCCGGATTGCAGTTTTCGCCCTCTTTTATAAAGAAATTGTGTGATAGAAGATTCGGAATTGGCGCTGACGGCGTAATTACCGTTGCCAAAAGCGAGGTTCATGATTTTGAAATGGCCACAGAGGGTTCCGATGGAACCACCGGAACCCTCTGTGGCAACGGCGCACGATGCGCTATTCAATTTGCAGAAAAATTTAGCATTTCGAAGGGCAAATCAGTAAAATTTTTGTCTAATGGAGTTAATTTCTCCGGCAATGTTTTAGAAGATGGATTAGTAAAATTTAATTTGAACGATCCGGAAACTCTAAAAGAGAATTTTTTACTAAATATTTCCGGAAGCGAGATTAACGCTAATTTTATAGACACCGGTTCACCTCATGTTGTTTTTTTTCTTGATGATCCGACGTTAAAAGAGTTTAACTTGAACGGACAGCATAAATCAATTGATGATTTCCCCGTTTTCAGTTTTGGGAAAGAAGTTCGGTACTTGAACGATTTTGCCCCGGCTGGAACGAATGTAAATTTTTTAGAAATACGGGATTCGAAAATTTACATCCGCACATACGAACGTGGTGTTGAAGATGAAACGCTCGCTTGCGGAACCGGATCGGTTGCATCTGCAATAATTACTTATTTACAAAAACAAATTCCTCCGCCTCTTACCTTGGTAACGAGGGGGGGAGATAAATTAATAGTCGATTTTTCGGCTGAAGGCACAATAATTAAAAATGTTTCGCTCACTGGTCCAGCTAAGATCAATTTTACCGGTGAGTATACGTTCTAACTAAATAGTGGAGACACAATGGCTAAAGTTATATTTTCGATTCAGTACGAAGTTCTAAGCACTAAACGAGATGAATTTGTTAATTCTATTAAGGAGTTAAAATCATTATTAAAAGCCGAAGGGTTGGAAAGTTATTCTTTGTATGAAGGAAAAACGAAAAACCATTTTCAAGAAGTTTACCAGTTTTCTTCAAAAGAAGCTTTTGATAATTTTGATGATTCCGAAAACGAACGGGTTGATATTCTGATCTCGAAAATAGAAGATTTAAAAGAACCAAACTCTACTAAATACAATACGTTGTACGAAGTCTCATTATAAAAGAAAAGAACCTTATGAAATTCAAACTTTCGCCCGTTGTGGTTTATCCGGCAATTATGATCCTCGCTGCCGTCATCATCGTAATTTTTTCAACAGATTTTTCCTCAAAGAAAAATGAAGTAACCACGCCGCAAGCTGGTCAAATTACTTCTGAAAAACTTCCGGATGACGACATCCACAAAAATATGGGAAAAGAAATTCCTCCTTCAAAAGATAACGTCATCACCGGCGTAAAAAAGAGGATGGAAGATCTTAAAGTTGAAGTTGAAAAAAATCCAAATGACACCGCTAAAGTAAGACAATATGCTGATTTCTTAGCTGAAGGACATGGACAAGCGGAAGCGATTAAATATTACGAAATGATCTTGAAAAAAGATCCAAAGCGTGTTGATATTTTACAATCGCTCGGGTACATTTATTATATTCAACAAGATTTAAACAAAGCTGAAGCTTACATTGCTAAAGCTTATTCGTTAGATAAAACAAACTTCCAGGCATTTTTTAATCTCGGCGCTATTGCTGCTACAAAAGGGGATAACGAGAAAGCGAAAAAAATCTGGAAAGAAATTATCGCGAAACATCCAAACGAAGAAGTTGCAAAACTTGCGCAAGAAGGATTGCGGCAATTGCAATAATTTTTAATTTTGGATTTTGATTCCTCTCCACTTAAATTTGAAAAGTAAATTTATTTACTACAAAACTAATACTAATTAAAAGTGGAGAGTTACAATGTTAAAGTTATTTTTTTCATTCCTTCTTTTTCTTTCCTTCATTTCATTCGCACAAGAATCCAATTCCGAAAAACAAAACTTTGATCGTTCCGGCGGTTATGCCAGAATTCAGAGTCTTGGCAACAATCCTTATGTTGTTGATCCTGAAAACATGAAAACCAATCCGGCGTATGCAGCTTATTACCAAAATTTTCTTTGGGGAGATTTAGGATCATCAACAATTTCCGACAATAACGGAGTTGGGCAGTTCGCCGGATTCTCATTAAAAATCACTCCCGCTATTACAGTTGGCGGAATTCTCACAAGAAAAGATTTTCAATCTAACTCAATCGCTTTGTTAGATCCAATAGGTGTTACATCTGTTGTAAATAATCTGGTTGGGGCATCCGCGGTTGTACCGCTTGATAATAATATGGAATTGTTTGGTTCCTATCAGACGGGAAAAATGGTTTTGGGTTTGGGAATTGCTTATGCTCATACAACAAATAAATTTACTCCGGCAACCGGGAGCGCGGATGAAGGTACTGCTTCACAATTGGGACTAAACGCCGGGTTAATTCTCGAAGTAAACAATGACCTTGACGTAGATGTAGATGCTTCGTTAATTCTGCCTAGTGCAACTTTTACACCTGGAACTGGAAGTAAAACAGCCGCATCAAATACAATTATGATGATCGATGGACGCGCGTTTTATAAAGTAAATCCGAAAATTACTTTAGTCCCGCTCGTAAGTTTTGGTACTGTTTCCGGTACGGTAGACGCTGGTGGAAAAAGCAGCGATCTTCCTTCTACAACAATGTTAGCTGCCGGAGTTGGTATTAATTACCGCGCGGGTGATTTCTTGCTTGCAGGCGGACCATCTTTTATGTACACAAGCACAACAGATCCTTCAATTCCAAATGTTAGCGCGGAGGAATCAAATTCAACATTTACTTTCCCATCATGGAATATCGGCGCAGAATGGAATTTAACCGGCTGGTTAATTGCCCGTTTCGGTTATGTGGCTTCAACAACAAGCGAAACCTCGCAGAATGCTGTTTCCGCAACCAAGACAGATGAAGTTACAAGAACAACTTTCGGCGCAAATGACGGCGCAACCGTGGGAATCGGTTTCCGTTTTGGTCAATTTGGTTTGGATGCAACCGTTAACGAAGAAATTTTAAGACAAGGATTGAATAACATCGGTGGTGGAAAAGCTACTTTGGCTTACATCTCTGCGAGTTACGCTTTCTAAGATTTTCAGCTATTCCCGTGGCACAGAATAAATTCTGTGCTACGGATTTTTTATTCTAACCAAATG
>Ga0209417_1005101_pt1 | contig 14845 bp, 21 predicted proteins | sample RifGroF2_FD_184002 | JGI IMG/M metagenome (GOLD analysis project Ga0209417, IMG submission 184002) | Groundwater microbial communities from Rifle, Colorado, USA - Groundwater F2 (SPAdes) (version 2) | ecosystem: Environmental > Aquatic > Deep subsurface > Groundwater | place: Rifle, Colorado... | reverse complement strand
TACTAAAAATTCAAAAAATATAAACCCTTTTTCGTCTCGTTTTATTTGGCAAACACCAATCTTAAATCTCCTCAACTTATGCGGGATGTTTTCCGCTGAAACATGCCAAATATTGTTAGACGCTACAGTATCAGATACATTGAAAGCCAATTTGCCGAGGTTTATTGCGGAAGAAACAAAAGTACAAGCGCTTAAAAAAGTGGCGGGGGATTTGTTTAGCAAATGAATTGCCAAGTCTAGGGTCGCTCCTGAAACGGTGGATACCTTCACCACTAAGACTTGGCAGTCTTTTTGAAGGATTTCTGAGAGGGAGGATGGAACATGCTACCTGAATTTTTAACTATTGATGAAGCAAGTAAAGACCTTTTTTCAGGTCAGGATATCTCACAAAATGATGGGGTGCACCGAATCTTGCAGTTTGGGCTAGAAGAGAAATTAGCTCTCTATGTTCGGCTTCCTGATAATTATATTGTGGAGGGGATGTACGAAGGAAGGCTGGAGGAGCTCGAGAGGGAATTATACTTCGGCAACTGTTTTGCCAAGCCACATGCTCCTATTGCATGGCAAATTCTTATAAGAGCGCCTAAAGATATAAAAGAAATTACCTTACTTTATCGTTATACTTATGATTCTTTTCTTTTTCCGTCATTTCTTGTTCCGGCGGGGAAAGGGGATAAATTAGAATTAGAAGCGACTTTTAACGAGGCTGAATCGCGCAAGGAGCTTCAGTTAAAAAAAGATAAAGATTATAAAATTTCAAGTTACAATGATTCTGCTGTTTCAGTCGACTGGAAAAGAGGGAAGCACGGTGAGAATGGCCCCATCACCATTACCATTCGACGTACTATTCAAATAAATCATTTGCATTATTATAAAAACACGGAGCTTCATAGCCTTAATCTAGAAGATATTCAAAAGTTAGTTAGCCATAGTTACCGTTGCGAGGATAGCTACCACTTTATTCAGATAAAATCCTTATGCAGCAAAAAACAGCGATTTAAATACATAGTTCCACAGGAAACGCGACGCGCTTTTTCTTGGGAATTTCCGAGAGTAGGTATTGAAGATCTTCATGTTAAGCAAAAAGATCTTGAGCGCTTAAAAAGAAAATCCACAAAGCAACAAAACTCCCCAAGCAATAAAAAACTTTTGCAAAATTACTTCGGAGAAACTTTTGAGTTTTGCAATTCTGTAGAAAAAAGAAATGCTTGTGTGCTAAAAATGTATGCGACTTTAAAAAGAAAGTTCAATCCAAATGATAAGGGAGGAGACGCGCTTACTAAAATTAGCGCAGCTTCTGTAATTCATAGTCTATGTAAAATCCATGATATTTCTTTAAATATTCAGGGCGATAATGATTTTTCCGCGAGGTCAATATATCAACTCCTTAAACAGGTTAACGAAGAATAAGCCATGAAAAATCATTTCCTCGCCTATTGATTGGGTGAGATCTAATAAGTTAAAACAAAACATTATCTTCTACCTGAAAGGCAATTCATTCCGTAATAAAATAATTATTCGTAGTGAATATTACGTTTTGATTACGTAGATCCCTTCACCTACGCTCCTCACAACACATTGCAAAACCCAATGTGGATTGTTTATTAACGAGGAGTAAAAAAATGAACAAAAACAACGAAGTGAAACAGGCATTTTCAATAAATGAATTCTGCCAAAACTATGGATTTAGCCGGGCAAAATTTTATCTGTTATTAAATGAAGGTCGCGCACCGAAAATCATGAAAATTGGCAGAAGAAGTTTAATTTCGAGAGAGGCTGCTGATCGATGGCGCAAGGCAATGGAGGGCTCGGTCAATGCTTAATGTAAATAAAAAAGCCGCTGGCGCGAACCAAACGGCTTCCAACAATTTCGCTCAAAGAAATTATACTAAATCTCGTTCAGGGATTGCACGATATTTTCATGAATTTGATCGAAACTTACTCCCGAATCCTGCTGAATATTATCATTCCAAAGGGCTTAAATTTACAGGCGGCGGAGAATGGAAGTCTGCCGTTTGCCCTTTTCATGCAGACAAAAGACCTAGTTTGCGCGTGCGATTAGACTCGGGCGGCTTTCGTTGCATGGCCTGCGGCGTTCACGGGGGAGATGTTTTATCTTTCCATATGCAACGCTATAACATGAGTTTTAAACAAGCAGCAATTGAGCTCGGCGCATGGAGGGATCGCCCATGAACGAAATAAATTTGCAGCAAATAAAAGCAGCTGTAGCGAACCACGCAGAAGGGAAAAAATTGTTAGCTGACGGATGGAGTTTTAAGGCTCACGAGTATACGGATGTTAATGACAATCTTGTTTTTGTCCGCGTTCGTCTTGATCCGCCACTGGGTAGTAAAGAACAAAAATGGATTCGATCGCTATCTTTTGATGGGCAGAAATGGCATTTCAAAGAACCAAAATTTAACGCAACCGGAAAACCGCTGTATCGATTACCCAATATTACGAGCAATCCCGACGCGACAATTTGGATTACAGAAGGAGAGGCCTGCGCTGATGCCTTAATGGCATTAGGTCTAGTTGCTACAACTTCTGGTTCGTGTGGTTCTGCTGAAACAGCAGATTGGAATCCCGTTGCTGGCAGGAGGGTTATTATTTGGCGCGATAACGATGATCCAGGATTGGGATATGCGCAAAAAGTTACGCAACGACTGCTTAGCATAGGGCGCTCTGTGCAGTGGGTGAATATTGCGAAATTAGGCTTAGAAGAAAAAGACGATTGTATAAATTGGTTGAAAAACAACCCGCTCGCTAAAAAATCAGATATTGAAAGTTTGCCTTTTATCGATCCTGAAATTAGTCAGGCTTTGCAGCGGCAAGACATAGACGCACCCGCATATGTTTTAGAAGAGGCTATTCTTCAATTGTCGAAACTATCTGAAATTAAATATGAACAAATTCGCATAGCTGAAGCAAAACGAATGAATTTAAGAGTTGTTTTTTTGGATAACCTTGTTAAACGAGCTCGTGAACAATCTGCAAATGCTACGAAATCTGATGAGTTAACTTGTGGTATCGAGCCGTGGCCAGAGGCAGTTTGTGGGCGAGAAATCGCTGAGAGCATAAAGGATTTTATTAAGAGGCACATTGTATTATCTGATTATCAGGCCACTGTTTTGACGTTATGGATTTTTGGGAGTTATTGCTTTGATGCCTTTAATGTTTTCCCAAAATTATTGATTACCTCACCAGAAAAACGTTGTGGAAAAAGCATGATGATGAGTGTCTTGAATTATTTTTGTGATCGATCGGTATTAGCTTCAAGCATTACTCCTGCTGGTATTTTTCGGATAGTGGATTTATGGCGGCCAACTCTGTTAATAGACGAGGCCGATACGTTCTTAAAAGGTTATGAGGAGTTGAGGGGCATTATTAACAGCGGTCATCGCAGAGATACTGCCTATATTATTCGTGTAGAAGGCGATGGTAATAATCGCATGCCTAGGCAATTTAGCACATGGTCGCCTATGGCGATTGCTATGATCAAAAATCCGCCCGATACAATTCTTGATCGTTCTGTGATTATTAAGTTACGACGCAAGATGCCAAGTGAAAAGATTGAGCGATTAGGAACAGATGTCTTTGAAAACGTGAAAACTACCCGTCAGAAATTGAAAAGATGGGCCATAGATAATATCAGCACACTAAAAAATACCGTTCCAGAAATCCCGAAAAGTGGTAATGATCGAGCGATTGATAATTGGGGACCATTATTCGCGATAGCTAGGTTATTAGATAGCAAATGGTTGCAGTGTATTAGAGATGCGTTTTTAAGTTTAAATGAAATTGAAAATGAAGAGTGTTTGACCTCTATGCTTTTGGAAGACATTAAATCTATTTTTCAAGAAACAGGAGTTGATAAAATTCATTCGGGATTTTTGGTGTCAAAATTAATACGACTAGAAGATCGACCTTGGTGCGAATATCGTAATGGGGACTCAATGAGAACATCTGATTTATCACAATTGCTTAAACCGTTTGGAATCAAGGCAAAACAAATATGGAGTGGGCATCAAAATAGAAATGGATATGAGGTGGTGACTTTTAAAGATGTTTTTGCACGTTATATCCCATCTGTCCCTAATCAGAACTCTAGATCTCTAGGGGTCAATGCGGATGGGTGTTGTAGCGATATTTTAAACTCTAGAGAGATTTCAAACCTAGAGTTTCAAGATCCTACGGGAGCCAACATTGGCGTGGGCTCTAGAGCCCTAGAGTTTGCAACAGGAGGGAAAGAAGATGACAACTGAAAAACAAATGCTCGCCAATCAACAAAACGCTCTTCTTTCGACAGGAGCGCAAACTGTCGAAGGAAAAGCGATTGTTGCGCGCAATGCAATCAAGCATGGTATTTTCACGCGTGACCTTGTTATCGATCACGACAAGCACAAAGAAAGCGCTAGCGAATATCAGGAGCTGCTAGATGGCCTTATTAATAGCCTTAAACCTGAGGGACAAATGGAATGGCTGTTAGTCGAAAAAATTACCGCGGATTGCTGGAGATTGAGACGAGTTCTACATTTCGAAAAAACTGGGATTATGAAAATGTGTGAGCTGTTATCTGAAGCATGCAAATTACCTAATATCCCCGATACAGATCGAGTTATCCGTTACGAGTCTCATTTACAAAGATCAATAATCCAAAATTTAGTTCTACTTAAAAAGCTACAAGGTAGCGACTAAATGGGTTTGTTTTGCAAAAAATACAATATTAATCAATAAACGAGGAAAAGATGAATAAGCAAATAAATGCTAACGATGTTTCAAAACGTCAAGCTAAAAGTATGGCCAATCAGCAAGGCTTCGCTACAGCAGAAGAAAAAGATCGAGCAAAAAAAGAATTATTACTTGATCTTCACACGAGCTCTTTAGGAAGTGCGGCGCTAACTATCCAGAATATATTTCATTCAGATGACTTGGATTTGGCGAAGTTAATGGCTGAATTAGGAAGGCAACAGACAAGCATCAATAAAGGCAATCCATATTTGCTGGAATCGATGCTCATCAATCAAATGCAGGTGCTACAAGCCATGTTCACCTGTGCCGCAACTCAAACAAGTCGTAGCACGATGTTTTCACAGATGCAGGCCTATGCTGACATTGCAATCAAAGTAAATAACGCCTGCCGAAAAACAATTTTAGCAATCAACCAGCTAAAAAACCCAGCCCCCGCGACTTTCATCAAGCAGCAAAACAATGCAGTCAATCAGCAGGTCAATAATGACCAGCCGGCTTCTGAAAAAAATAAAAAACCTGCAAACGAATTATTAATCGAGGAAAAAAGAAATGAGACACTGGACTTTAGAAGAACGACAGAAACAATCCCAGCTCATCCAGCAATGGAAACCGTGGAGGTTGGCAGGCGTAAAGACACCTGAAGGAAAAGCCATCAGTAAAATGAATGCCTATAAACATGGCGGTCGTTCAGTCGAGATAAAAACCGCGTTGAAACTGATCGCAGAGTATAAGCGAAACTTGAGAGGGCTTTGTTGATCTAACCAGGTGTGATCGTTGTGTGCTTTTTGGTTGAATGACATGAATTAAAATTTGTTAACTTCTATTAGCATGGCATAAAATAACCCCTAAGTTTTACTGACCCCTTTAAACAGCATGTTAATAAAATCTTGATATTTTCCGCTATGAATCTTGTACTGATTTAGTCATCACACACATCTTATATTCTTACAATAATACTGACTCTGCTATACTCTGCAACCATAAAAAAGTAATAGGCGAATTATATGTACCGATACCCAGATATAGATGACATGAATTTTTCAACTCGAATTTATACGCCCGATTGGGATGATGGCGGATTGGAATATGTTTATTTGGAAGATTGTATTCACCATATTCCAGAACGCTCAAGAGAGGTATTGCTTGATGCGGGCTGTGGCTATGGGAAACAATTGCCAAAGCTTGCTCCTTACTTCAAAAAAATTGTCGCAATTGACCCTGATAAAAACCGACTCGAAAAAGCCAAGCTATTGGCGCAAGAGCAATTAAGTCAAGCGGCTTGTCGGTTTGAGTTTCTCACAACTGCTATTCAGGATTTCAATCCAACATATAAATTTGACTGCGTCTTTTGCAGCCAAATTCTCCAGCATGTTCATACACTCGATGCTGTTAATATGCTTAATAAGTTTCATGATATTTTGGAGAGTCGAGGACATCTCATTTTATTAACGACAAATTGTCTCGAACGAGAGGACGTTTTTTTAAAAGTAGATTGCACGACTAACGAGCATATTCCTCTTAATGAAGAAAGCTATAATGAATGCACTTTGGTGAATAATCATTATTTACCCACCCATCTATTTACCGAAAAAACTTTACGAGAAATGCTTATTCAAGCAAATTTTGATCTGATCTTTATCAAAAAATTTAATGGATATCCCAAAATCAAAGGGGATAACTTTATTTTTGCCCGGGCATTATGACGCTAAACTATTTCTTTCACTGATTTATCCCGTATGGGGATTGTTAATAAAGCCGCAATAATCATAGAGGCGCCCGCTAAAACCAATAAAATAACAGCATCGCCTTTTAGTAGCACTCGTAAGATATAGCCAGCAAAAAAGCTGACGAAAATTTGAGGCAAGCAGATAGAAACATTGAATAACCCCATATAGACGCCCAAACCTTCAGCCGGCAGAGCATTAGCAATCATGGCAAAAGGAATACAATTAAAACTTGCCCAAGCGATTCCAAACCCAATCATCGCAATAAGCAAAATGGCTGCTTGATGAATGAACAAAAGGCTGATGAGCGATGCGCCGCCAATCATGAGCGAAATAATATGCACAACTTTTCGGGTGATTTTTTTCGATAAGAATGGGATGCAGTACGCATAAATGATATTGATCGTCATATAAACAGCGCAAGCGAGCCCATTGAGTACAACACTTTTTTCAAGCAGCTGATGAGAGAGAACATTCGATAAACCTGGATTTATCGCTACTGGTAGATGGTAAATGCTCTGCTCGATTGCCGGTGTAAAATAGACGATAAAGCAAAAGGTACCCAACCAAGTAAAAAACTGAACAATGGAAACTTGTAACATGATTTTAGGAATTAACATGAAGGATGATGTGATTTTCTTCAGTCCTATTGATGAAGTATGAAATAAGCGTTCCTTTAAAACACCCGATTGCTTTGGTAAATACTGCCTTGTCTTCAACGTTGTCCAGCCGACCGTTATCATCAAAGCCACAGCAGCTATGTAAAATGCCAATTTAATCTCAAAAGGAACGCCGACAGTTATCGAAGTCCCGTTTTTAAAAATATGAAGCAATAACCACGGAAGAGAAGATGAAAAAGCCGCTCCTATTCCTATCAATACGGCTTGAGTGGCATAGGCTTTGGTATGCTCTTGTGCCGGCACGATATCTGCAATGAGAGCACGGAATGGTTGTAATGCTGCATTGATAGCGGCGGTGAAAATACAGAAAAACAGGATGGAGAATTTAAGCGAGGGGGCGTTGGGTAGCGCAAAAATAAAAATGGCAGCGACTAGCGATCCGAAGAAAATATAAGGTAATCGTTTCCCAAAACTCGTATGGGTTTTGTCGCTCAAGTACCCAATCAGTAACGGGGCAACCAATCCCAATATTGAAGGAATCAGCCATAAATAACCTAGATCGCTTTCTTGAGCGCCAAAAAATGCGTAAATCCCACTCATATTAGCCAGCAATAACTGCCAGGCGAATAAAATACCAAATGTACCCAAATTTAAGTTAATCATCTGCTTGAAATTAAGCGTTCTTTTTGATGAAAACATGTTTTTCTATCTCCTGAAATAATTAAATTTATTGCTGCAAGCTTCCTTTTTTAGTTATTTTTAAAACGAATACATCCGCTAATAATACTACTGGCACTGGGGAAAATAGCATTGTTATTTGTTTTGCAGGATGAAAACCGGACATCTTCTTTAGGTAGATTTTCTGTTGAACGAATATGATTATGCTTTTCTTCGCGATAATGGAAATAGTCTAGCGCCACGTGGTTACAGAAACTATCAATAGGCGTATGTTCGATAATATGGTTTTTTGCAATTCTGTTTCGAAAAGCTTGTATTAAAGTTTGTATTTCTGGCATTGAGCTCAGCACGCTTGGTACGTTTTGATTGATCGGTATTGTTTCAAGCAAATTTGGATATTGCAGGGAATAATAAGCAGGATATGTTTGTGTAAATGAAAAGCAATGTGAGCACATGAAAATCGGAAGATAATCTTTCAATTTATAGTCATTTAAATATATTTTTTGTAATGCCGAAATAGGCGCTGCGGTATCATCCGTGGCTACGGTGAGACAGGGCAATACACCAGAGCCAATAAGGATCAGCTGTTTAACCATATAGGCAATATAAAGATTCGGCTTAACGTTTTTATCCATGACATGATGAATAAAGTTTTCCCAAATAAGTTCGAACGTATTTTTATGTCGCCAGTAGGTCGAATCTCTCCATGCTTCTTTTAGTAGGTAATCGTAAAGATTTTTCCATGCGGGGTCTTTCGTTGCTGTTTCAAACCAGATGTCCGGGAAAAAGAGCATTTCGCTATACCAGGGCGTACCAAAGTCTTTGCTGTTAGCTATTTCAACAAAAACCTTCCATTGTTCAGAGTAATTTTTTGGGGTGTGGGCCGTCATGCCATATTTTTTTCGTAAAATCTTATGCCCAACGATATTGGTTGTTTTTGGCAACAAATAAATTGTTCTTGCACCAGAAACCAAACTCCACACCCACTTTACATAATAAATTTCTTCCGCATCAAACTGGTTCCATAGCCCAATGAAAAAACCAGGGCGAAGCACATGCCCAGAAATAATTCGATCCGGCATTTCATAAAACATTTCGGCCGTGTTTTTCAGCATTAAAATCGCCGGAAGATCGCGGCGTTTTAATTTTGATCGAAACTCATCTGCGATGTGATTTGAGGAAAGTGGTTCAACTGTCCCTTTTTGTGTCGGGAAATAGATCTCTCCTTCATGCGCGATTTTTGCGCCGAAAGGATAGCGCACTTTAAAGAGAGGATATTTTTTGCCGGGATCTAACTTGTCGATTGTTTTGGATAGCTCCGGATTAACTTTCGCGACTTCTTTGCGAACATTCTTCCAATAAACTATTTCTGCTATTGCTTTACATCCAATGTTCATAATGCGCTCCTTGCAATTAGTGGTTAACAAAAGCGACTTTAAAATTCCAGTTAAAAATTTTAACACAAATTTTTCACCAGTTAATAACTTTTTGTTTTGCTGGGTAACAATTTCGCAGAGTCGCTGGTTTAATTATGCCCACTTGACAGAAGTTATCGATAAAGATAACGGGGTGAACTTAAAATATTTGAGGGCACAAGCCTCAGGCATAAAGAATAATAATAAACGGACTTGAGTAGTGTCCTCGCTAACAAGCGGGGATGACATGGAAAAAGACAATAGCATCCAAAAATGCTATGGCGGATTTTGCCAGCATAATGTGCAAGACGCCTATATAAACGAAATTCTGCGCGCGATTAAACCCATCAGAAATGATCTATTTTTCTTAAAAAGTTCAGAAAAGCATGATTTAGCGCTAACTAAAAGATTTCTCGCCGAATTAAACGCGGGTATGCAAATTCGCGTTGTAAGCAACGATAACAAAGCAACCAATAACAACAACGAAAAAAACCAGGAAGCGAATCAAAAGCAAAAATGACGGCAGTTCACACTAAGTTTGCCTGTTGTAATTCCAACGGCAGGCAAGCATTTTTTATATTTACCATCATCACAAGGAAAAAAGTTATGTTGATATTATCGCGCCGCTTAGGCGAAAGCCTAATCATTGGCGACAAAGAAGTCACGGTTACGATTTTGTCGATCAAAGGAAACAATGTCCGAATCGGCATCGAGGCACCGAAGGAAGTGTCCGTACACCGCGAAGAAATTTACAAAAAAATTCAAGAAGCACTCGAGGCGAATGACGAGGAGATTCAGAAAAATGACGACTGATTTTCTCGAAACGCTCGACCTTGAAATGATCGCGCAAGCGGTTCAAGGCAAAAGATTGAATGACGCTTATGAGCTCGGCAAACGTTATTACGAGCAAAATTTGTATCGCCTGGCGCGAAAAATCTTAGGTCTTGTTACACGCACGGGTCAACATGTCGAAGCCCATAATCTCTCGATGACCATTCAAAAAACCATGCAAGAGGATGAAGAAAACACTCGTATTCTCGATGCGGCTATCAATGAAATTCAAAGCGGAGGTTTTAAACAATGAATCATCCTAACGACGCTATTCCCAAAATGCTTTTCGATAAAGTTGAAATTGGCGATATGAATGCGACCTATGAATTGGCTGAGGTTTTATTCAAACAGCAACGCTATAATTTCGCTCGCATTTTATTTCTGTGCGCAAAGCAGCATGGCATCGGTAAAGCCAACGATCGCCTGGCTGAAATTGAACGATTAATTTATGTCTATCCGACAAAACAAACGGATGGAACAAGAACGCAAGAGGATTAAGCCTATGTTGAATTATCAATCAGCAGCAAGCACACAGAATCAATCTGCTCTTCAGTCGATTGACACCAATTTGAAATTCATTGAAGAACTGGCGTTGCAATATATTCATCAAACGTCATTACCTAAAGCTCAGCTGATGATGATCGGCCGTACAGCGCTTGTTCGGGCAATAGAGCATTTCAACATCGATCGGGGGCTGACTTTTGACGCTCATGCGACTTGGTGGATCAAGCAATCGATTGAAAAAGAAATACTAGTTAAACAAATTGGCAGCATCACACCTCATTCTGAGGGCTAACAACAACGTTTCTGACTAATAACGTGATGTTGCCGCCTCTTGTAACGATTGTTTTAGGGCATTTAAATCTCGCGTACAAATTAAAAATCGATCAAAGCTTTTACCTTGATACCAAAAAAATCAGCCAGCTTTTTGAGTTGAAGCACAGAGGGATTTGCGTTTCCGTACTCGAGGCGGTAAAGATAATGTTTTGAGATTTCAGCTTCCCGAGCAAAAACATCCCGATTGAGCCCACGCGCTTCTCTCAGTTTTTGTATTTTCAATCCAAGCTTAAGCAAGTCGTTATGCTTAACTTTATTGATCTTTGACAATTCAGCATCCTCAATCGAGTACAAACTGATTGAAGTTTACTGAGTAGAGCGGCATAATAATGTACTCTATTAAGTACTATCTATGGGATTCGATTTATGATGAAAATCATGCCTTTAATTTTATGCGTATTTATTTTGGCCGCATGCGCCACCCCATATCAACCGATGGGCTATCGAGGCGGTTATAGCAACATGCAATTGAGCGACGACATATACAAAGTAACTTTTGCTGGGAATGGGTTCTCGAGTCGAGAATACGTTAATGATCTTCTTTTATATCGCTGCGCTGAATTGGCAAACGAAAATAGATATGATTATTTCTTAATGCTAAACGACTCTGAAAATAAAACCGAGAGCCAATATACAACACCTTCAACAATTTCTTCACAAAGCACAGGATTTTCCAGCGGCAGCTTTTCCGGCAACACTTATAGTGGATCTAATTATGAAAATACAAACGCGGTTATTCAGAATGGACAAACGTATAACATCAGCAAATATGATGGGGCGGTGATAATAAAATTACTACATGATAATAAAAAAGAACCTTTTGCGTTCAAAGCTCAAACGATTCTTAATCAAATATCGGTGAGTCGCCCATGGATGTAATGAACTCACGCAAAACAAAAATGGTGACTTATGAATAGAAAAAAATATGTTTATGCAATATTACTGTTTTTTGTAATATCAGCGATGTGGTGGTATAAACAATATAGTGCGAAATCGAAAGCAACCAAAACAGCTATTTGTCTTCAGTTATCTTCTATAAATTATCTAAACGCTTGGGCAATCGCATGCGCACAACAAGCAAAAAATATTGAAATGAATTTAGCTAGTTGCGCTAATTTGGCCGAAGCCCAAGAAAACTATGATAAAACGATTATGCAAAAACCCCAGGCACACGCCTTGTATCTGATAGCGATAGCACAATGTAAAAGCATATACGGGACTCCGGATAGCAGCCCTACTTGCGGATTACTCGGCCTCGTGGCAGATAATCTTACGGGTGCATTTAATGCCGCTAATGCTCTTTGCTTAAAGCATGATGCCTAATATACTCATAGCGTCTTGTTTATAAGCACTGATTAAAAGAAGAATATTGACAATCAGGAGGTAACATAATGAAAAAGATTATTAGCACGATGTTAATAATTGCTGCTTTTTTGCCAGTCATGCTTTTTGCAAGGGGTTTATCTTACGCTCACTCTTATGGTGGTTTAAGAAACACTGGAGGCGTTCATTATGTGCGCCCTTACACAAGACGGGACGGTACTCAAGTGCAAGGACATTTATCCGGAAATCCTAACTCAGGAGTTCACTGCAAAGATAATGTTTGCAGCTAAGAGAGCGGAATAAAATTCATGTTTCTTAAAACACCGCTGACAGTTTTTGCTTTATTGCTCCTTTTAATTGGGTGTGGCGGCGGTAGCAGCAACAATTTAGAGAGCGCTGATGTGAGCCCAAATAATGGCGAATCACAATGTGCTGAGCCACAAAATCCTTATATCGAAGGAACTGGACACTATGCTGGCTTTGAATGGGCGATGAATAACGGCGGCGCTTGTGATGGGAACTCAGAATCATTTAATGAAGGATGCCAGGAATATTTTCAACAAGAGGACGACTATAGCAAATGCGTCGACAGTGATGATGATGGCAATGATAACGATAGTGATGAGTAATTGATTTTTAGAAAATCGAGCCGAACAACGGGCTCAAAAGAGAGAGCAAGAAGGAGATTATATGAAAAAAATAATTTTACTTATCAGCTTATATGGAATGCTGTTTAGTAATTGTGCTTTCGCAAAAACCACAGCGCCAGCCTCTAACCAAAGAGGCAACAGCTGCACCTCGGTAGAGTCCTGTTTACCATTAGCGAACGCTGGTAACTCTGAGGCTCAACTAAAACTTGGAGAAGTTTATCTGCAAGCGATGCAGGCGAACAAAATAACTCCTACGGATGAAAATTTAAATAACATTTACTCCTGGTTTAAAAAACCGGCAACTGAAGGTTTTGCAAAAGCTCAATTCCATTTGGGAATGTATTACTTTGGTATCGCAAATCGAGCGAATGCTTGTGAGGAAACTATGGAGGCTTTACCTAAGGTTCCTAAAGAACAGCGACGAGTTATTATAGGCGCAATTCAGTCTGTATTTAATTCCTCGACGCATTATGATTTATATAATCCGCAAGATATTGCGACTATATGCCTTAACCAGAAAGCAAAAAATTTAATACTTGCTTATTATTATGACAATGCTTTTAATTGGTTTTTAAAGGCTGCCAATCAAAATGACAGCGATGCTCAAGTCAATCTGGCTATGATGTATTCTAATGGCGTTGGGGTTGATCAAGATAATGCTAAGGCCGTTCGGTGGTTTGTAAGAGCGGCCGACTTAGGGAATGATGACGCCGAATCAAATCTGGGAGCTATGTATGCTAGTGGCAGATATTTCACTCAAAATTATAACATGGCATTTTATTGGTTCAACAAATCTGCCGAGCATGGGAATCCTCAGGGGCAAGCGCAATTAGCAACCTTATATGATCAAGGATTAGGTATTCCTAAGGATAAAAACCAAGCTCTCAAGTGGTATAAAGCATCTGCTCAACAAGGAATGCCTGATTCTCAGGCTACAGTTGGAGTAATGCTGGCAATTAGCGATAACCAGAGCCTTCCAACCTTAATGGAAGCGTATGCATGGCTAAATGTAGCTATCGCCCAAAATAATGATGATTCTCAAGGGCTGGATTATACAGAGATCAAAAAACTGAGGGATGATATTTATTCGCAATTTACGGAAGCGCAAAAAAAACAAGCTGACGAATTATCCCATAAATATTGGCAGCGATATGTTTTAGGGCAGAAAATTTCTTAATTCATTCAATGAGGAATAATCTATGTGGCGAACAATCATCTTTGCTTTAGTGTTATTAACCTGTCTGTTGCATGAGGCGTACGCTTGTGAATTTGACACGGACTGCCAACCTGGCAGTTCATGTGTTAAGGCGGGTGGGGGAATTTATGGGGTTTGTTTAGGAGGAATGGATCCGGGGAATTCAAATGATGAGCAACCTGTCTCCTCCTCAACTGATGTAAATGAAACTTATGGGAACACTTGTGAGTTTGATACAGATTGTGGACCGGGTTCGGTTTGTGCAAAAGGGTCAGGGGATATAAATGGCGTTTGTGTTTCCAGCGGGTAAATATGTTTCATTATAGAATTTACGAATCGGGTCGATGATTCAAGTTAAATTGATTTTGTAACGAATCACGACTTAAATGTTGTCGTTTGATTCCGATCTTTCTACGGCGTATTGCAGAACCCAAGGCGTCGCCGTTTCAGTCGCTTCAAACGCTAGGTAATACCTTATATCAATGGCGAGAAGAGATCGCCAGAATGTGGCGGTTTACTAAGAGCAATGGTATCACAAAGGGCTTTCATCGAAAGATGAAGCTTATTCAAAGACGCGCTTATGGATTTAAAAAATTTCCACGACCACGATTTACCTAAATATTACCTAAATTCAAAAATTGCCGCCGGGGCTGGTTGTTAACTCATTGATAAATCTGGCGCTCCCTAGGGGATTCGAACCCCTGTTATCGCCGTGAGAGGGCGACGTCCTAGGCCTCTAGACGAAGGGAGCCTTAATGGACTTAAATAAACAATTGATCTCTACCGCCATTCCCGCAAAAGCAGAAATTCAGTGCCGCGC
>Ga0209417_1005100_pt1 | contig 14847 bp, 12 predicted proteins | sample RifGroF2_FD_184002 | JGI IMG/M metagenome (GOLD analysis project Ga0209417, IMG submission 184002) | Groundwater microbial communities from Rifle, Colorado, USA - Groundwater F2 (SPAdes) (version 2) | ecosystem: Environmental > Aquatic > Deep subsurface > Groundwater | place: Rifle, Colorado... | reverse complement strand
GTACGGCAACAACACCGACATTCGGTTCGATGGTAGTGAAGGGGTAGTTCTGAATATCTATTTGTTTGTTGGTGACCGCCTTAAATAGGGTAGACTTACCGACATTAGGCAGTCCTACGATTCCTAAAGATAATGGCATGGGTCAATGATACCAAATATATACAGAAAACCAAGAATTTTGAGGTTGACAGAGTAGCCTTAGAGGCGTATAATATAGATACAGGCTAGGTCCTTGGACCCACGCGGTTTACCGCGTGGGTCTCTTTTTAATTCAGCTTATATATCTCGACCAAATCGGACTTTTCTCTGGTGACCGTAAAGACCGGTTTTGATTTATGGTAGTTATAGAAATTATCAAGATCAGCGGGCAGGTAGGCTTTACGGGTAAGTACAATGAGATAATTTGTTTTTTTATCGCAAGAATAAATCAGGTCAGGTCTTATCGGGTATAATTGGATCAGGTGATCGGCTATAGCCACACAAAAACTACTTTTTGTTGTGGCGTTATCATTGATCCAAGAAATCGCTTCTTTGTAACTCGATCCCCAATAGTCAAAATCAAAATTATTTTCCAGATGAGGTCCATATTTCAATCTCGCCAGTTCATTAAAATATACGTCGCCATAAGGGAAAACTATGACGAATTGCCAGAGCATGGATGTGAATACGGCCAGATAAACAATTGTAATGTGGCCGTTCCTTAAATTCTTAAATTTATTTTGCAAATAATCACAGAAAAAAACCAAACCTTGAGCGGCTATAACTAAGATAGGCGGTAGAACAAATAAATAATGCCTGACACCATCGTAGCGTATTATCCCTGGCAGTAAATCCAAGAATGGTCTTAAAAATATCCAGAATAGAAGTAAATAATTTTTAAATAAATTCTCTCTGATTATTAAACTCCTAATCAATGTATAAAATCCAAATATAAAGAAAATTAAAACTATCGTGGGTATGGTGCTGAATAAATAGAAGAAACCATAATGCCAGGGCAGGGCATTTGGTGAATAGATGTAGCCTTGATATAAAACTTTACCCTCCCAGCCGTGATGAGAGAAATATTCCATAGCTCTGAAGAATAGAGCTGGGTCATGCCACAAAGCCGGCCAAGCGATATAAGTGACTAATCCACCCAATAAAGTAAATATGGCAATTTTGCCAACGTCGTTTTTTAGGTTTTTCAGAAAATCTTTCCACGAAGTTAGCCAATAGATCAAAAAGAAAATAACTGGGATTAAAATGGCATCAACTCTGACGGCTAACGTTAAGCCCATAACAATACTTGCCCAGACAAGGCTACGTTTCTTATTATCAAAGAACGCCTCAATGAGTAAATAAAAAATTATTATAGAAGAAGAAGTTAGTATTGTGTCTTTGGAATTGTATTGGGCGTGAGCTATGAATCTTGGAAGAATCATCAGAAAGGCCGTGGAAAGCAGAGCCGTCTTTTCGTTAAATAATTTAGCTACCAATTTAAATAGAAAGAATATTCCCAAAGCGGCATATGCAAAAATAAGAACATGAAAAGCCGCAACTGGATCGAGATCAAAGCCACGTTCAAGCGAGGGAGCAATAACGCCATTGATCATTTCAAAAAGAGGACCATAGTAAATCAAATCGTCTCGTAAGAGACTTATCGTTGAATTGTTTTGAAATACATAATCTAAACTCGCTCTGCCGAGATGCTGTTGAGCTAATTCGTCCCAGGTTAAGCCATAGGATTCCAGAGTACTCAAATTGAAGATTATAAACAGGACGAATAAAATTAGAAAAGTCTTTTTATATCGAGACATTGCCCGTATTTTATTAAGTCTATATTACAATAATTATCTTGTTTATTAAACCAAACCTGTCATCTTGATCGAAAATGTTTTATCATGGCTTTATGAATAATGTATTTCATGATTATGATATCAGGGGCATATATCCAGAGGAAATAAACGAAGATTTGGCATTTAAAATTGGCAATGCGATTGCCGTATATCTTAAGGCCGACCAAATTATTGTTGGCGAGGATGCTAGAGAGTCATCTTCGTCTTTGAGCAAGGCAATATTAGACGGAATTATATCCGCCGGTAGCGACGCAATCTATATAGGTCAATGTACGACGCCTTTATTCTACTTTGCTACTACACATTTGAGATCAGGTGGCGGGATTATGATTACAGCTTCCCATAATCCCAAAGATTACAATGGTTTTAAGGTCGTCAATTCTAATGGAGAGCCATTGGGCTACGACGGCGGATTAAAAGACATAGAATTGCTTATAGAACAAGAGCCAGTAATAGGCCGAAATAAAGGTAAAATACTGGAAAGATCGTCAACAGTAGAAGAATATATTAATTTCTTAATTGATAAATCTGGATTAGCAGTGGGGGAATTTCAGAAAAATATAGTAGCCGATGCTGGCAATGGGTCAGTTGCCTTAATTTTAAGATCCTTGCTTGATCGTCTAGAAATAAAATATAAACCTTTATTTTTTGAAATTGATGGTCAATTCTCTGGCCGTGGACCAGATCCCGTAAAAGGTGATGCCATGAAGGCATTAAAAGAAGAAGTACAAAAGACAGGTGCAGTTCTTGGTTTTGCTTTTGATGGTGATGCCGATCGCATTTCTTTTGTTGATGAATCTGGAAACACGCTTGACCCCCAGTATATTCTAGCTATTTTATGGCAAGGTGAAGGTGCGAACTGTCCAGTTATCTATGAGTCAAGATTCTCAAAAGCAGTGATAGAGTTTTTTGGATCTTATGGAATTCGATCTAGGGTTGGGCATACTAATATATCTAAAACAGCCAGAGAGAGCTCGGCCCAGATAGCCGGTGAGACGTCTGGACATTTCTTTTTTAAAGATATGGGTTCTAATGAATCTGCCATTCTGGCGGCGTTAAAAATAATAAAATATGCACAACAATCTGGACTGTCACTTTCCGAGATGGTGAAACCATTTCAGAAATATTATTATTCCGGAGAAACTACTATTAACTTTTCTTTGGGTGTAGATAATGTCAGGTTGATTTTGGCTAAATTAAAGGAGAAATATAAAGATGGAGAAATTGATGAATTCGATGGTCTTACTGTTGAGTATTGGGCCAGTCGGCCGACTGGCAGTAAGTGGTGGTTTAACGTTAGGCCATCTAATACGGAGCCAGTTATCAGATTAGTTGTTGAAGCTGATAGTGAGACACTATTGGAAGAAAAGAAAAAAGAAATAGAAAATGAAATAAAAAATACCGAGGTTAGTCGGTAAATTCTTTTGTCACATCTGGCAGTAATGCAATCAAGCATTTTCTAAGAATATCTCTCTGTGGGCTTGGAGGCCCAAATAATGCTGGCCAGGAACGTAAGAATAGTGTCGTTCCTAGTGGACCGTCTTCTTTAATCTTGAGCCATGGATATCCAGCTTTGGTTTGATTTGGATCAGCCGCTAGACCGTTCATAAGGTCCTTGGTCCATTCCCAGTCGCGTCCAGGCACAGTTATCAGCATAAACGTTCTCAAGCTCAGAATCTCAAAATATGGTTTCTTGCCATTTGCGAGAAGCATAATCATTCCCTTTCAAGTTACCATCGCTATTCTATACCTAAATGTACAATTATACCAAGGAATAAGACTTCTGAGAGTACGGCTGTCTTTTCTACTGAAAAGCACCTCGTTCTCGGACCAGTCGTCCTGCGAAAGCCTCTCAAAAGTCTCATTCCTTGGCCTGATAAAACGACTGGGCGGAGTAGTTTTAATAATTAATCTTCATGGCTTCGCGAACTAAGCGCATAGTTTCGGCTGCTTTCTTTTGAGTTTTTATTCTGCCATTTTCGAGTATAGCCATAACTTTTTTAGGATTCGAAGCGATCTCAACTCTTCTTTCGCGCAATGGTTTAAGAAATTTGTTTAAATCGTCAGCCAATTTTTGTTTAAAGGTAGAATAATTCACGTTCATAAGATCTTTTACAATTTCTTCGGGCGTAGCGTTGTTAGATAGGGCGAATAATAGAATCAAATTTGATATCTCGGGTCTTTCTTTGGGATTAAACGAAACAGTTGATTCCGAATCTGTTTTGGCAGTTTTAATTTTTTGAATCGTATCTTCCTCTGAATCTTTCAGATAAATTGCATTGTTTAACGATTTACTCATTTTTGCATCGCCATCCAATCCTAAAATACGGGGAGAATTTGAAAGATGAGCCTTGGGTGTCGGGAAAATATTACAATTATAAATCCTGTGAAATTTTTCTATTATTTCTCTGGTTTGTTCGATCATCGGTAGTTGATCGGCGCCTACCGGAACTAAGTCAGCTCGAACACAGGTTATGTCAGCAGCTTGGCTGACTGGATAACCCAGGAATCCAAGTGTGACGCTTTCACCGTCGTCACCAAACAATAATTTCTTTTCAGCAATTTCTGATTTGACAGTTGGGTTCCTACGTAAAATATTAACGGTAACAAGATTTGAGTATAGAACAGTTAATTCAGCTATCTCGGGGATCTGACTTTGGATAAATAGCGTTGATTTGTCGGGATCAATACCAGCGGCCAAGTTGTCGCAGGCGACTTCAAAAACATTTTGGCGGACTAATTCCGGTTCTTCCCAATGATCGGTTAATGCTTGCACGTCGGCGATAATGAAATAACTTTCAAATTCATCTTGAAAGGCGATGCGATTAACTAATGAACCAAAATAATGACCTAGATGAAGAGGGCCGGTCGGGCGGTCCCCAGTTAAAATTGTCTTTTTACTCATAGATAAAGGATAATGTAAAAAAGTATTTTCAGCAATGAATGTGGGTTAAATTCTTAGTTAATAAATTTAAAACAAACACATGACCGGAATAATTAAAACTCTTATCTCCGATAAAGGATTTGGATTCATTTCTCGCGAAGGCGAGACAAAGGATCTATTCTTTCATTCCGCAGATTTAAAGGGTGTTACGTTTGATGAATTAAAGGTAGGCGATAAGGTTACCTTTGATCTCGAACAAAAAGAAAGAGGACCTGCAGCTGTTAACGTATCTCGCGAGTAACTAGTACTCATACAAAAACCGTCCCGCATTCGCGGGACGGTTTTTGTATTGACATATCATATAATTCTTCCGCTCAGCCCCATCCCTCACAAGCTCCACTTGCCAGAGAAATAATATAAAGATTCATAATTATATCCGGACAATATCTGGGACCCCTCAGTCTAAAGACCTCGCCCCAGATATTGATTACCGGATAAATATCCTCATCTTTGTTTATTTCTTACTGGCTCGGTCGGATTGTTCGTTATGGGGCTGGGTTGTACTGACCGTATATTTATGGCAAAAGCCTAAGACTTTTAAGAAACTATCGTAACCCGACGGCGTCTAAGCGAAGTTTCTTAGTCGGTGCTTTAGCCCGACTAGAATCGCTTTCGAGATAGAGACTGATTCTCAGTAGAGAATACAGCCGTATGATTAAAAGTCTTAGGCTTTGGCCAAGAGTATAAATTGACAGATTATCGAAAATATTATATCATTATAGAACTAATGTATCAGAAGAGATTCCATACAAGACATTTCGCTAGGCCAGCATCTGGTGGCCGACCAGGCTCCTCATCAAGGGGCGGTTTTCGTTCTGGCGGTAAGCAGTTGGGTGAACGTATTGATCAGTCTCGTTTTATCAATAAGGCTGTCATTACCGAACAGGTAGAGCATTTTATTCCCGAGCATGCCTTTACAGATTTTGAGGTAGACCCACGTCTAAAAAATTCAATCAAAATAAAAGGCTATGAAGCGCCAACACCAATTCAAGATCGTGTTATCCCATATATTTTAAAGGGGCAGGATCTGGTTGGAGTTGCTAATACCGGTACGGGTAAGACGGCGGCGTATTTGATTCCGCTTATCAATAAAGTTTTAAAAAACTATAAAGAAAGTATTTTAATAATCGTACCAACTCGTGAATTGGCTCAACAGATAGACGAAGAACTGCGCAGTTTTTCGAAAGGTATGAAAATATTTTCAGTTTGTTGTGTCGGCGGTGTTGGTATCGGTAGACAAATTAGCGAACTTAGATATCATAATAATTTTATAATCGGTACTCCGGGTCGTCTTAGGGACTTAATCAAGCGAAAGATGATCAATCTAGCGTATTTCAATACTGTAGTTTTGGACGAAGCTGATAGGATGCTGGATATGGGATTTATTAACGATATGCGCTTTGTCATGTCTGAAATGCCGGCAACCCGCCATACGCTATTTTTCTCGGCAACAATTAACAGAGATGTGGAAAAGGTCATTAAAGAATTTTTAAGAGAGCCAGTGCGTATTTCCGTTAAGACCAGAGATACTGCTCAAAATGTTGAACAAGATGTAATTAAGGTAGAACGAGGTAAATTTAAGATGACTATACTCGCCGATCTTTTAAAGAAAGATGAGTTTGTGAAGGTTCTAATATTTTCACGTACAAAGCATGGCGCTGATCGTCTTTGTAAAGACCTGACCCAGATGGGCTTTAAATCGGAATCTATCCATGGCAATAAAACTCAGCCAAATCGTCAAAGGGCACTCAAGCTTTTCAAGGAGGGCCATGTGCAAGTTTTGGTTGCTACTGATGTGGCGGCTCGCGGGTTAGATATAAATGACGTCAGCCATGTTATTAACTATGATATTCCTGCTACTTACGATGATTATGTTCATCGTATTGGCCGTACCGGCCGTGGTGACAAAAAAGGCAAAGCCCTCACGTTCATAGAATAACGCTTCGCCCAGTCACTTGTCTGGACACGGCGTAAATGCTTGCTAGTATTTCGCCTATATCTCGGCCCAGTCGGTCTGCGAAAGTCCATTCAAGTGACTGGACTTCGCTTTTATTTGAATAAAAAATAGTTGCGGTATTTTGAGAGGCTTTCGCAGCGCGACGGCGCGAGAACGAGGTGCTTTTTAGCAGAAAAGACAGCCGTACTCTTAAAATATCGACAACTATTTTTTAATACTAAACTTCTATGATGACCGGTAAGACCATTGGTCGGCGTTCTGTTTTTTGGAATAAGAACTGACCGATTTGATTGCGCATTTGGTCTTTAAGGTAAGCCAGATTAGGGTTTGGAATATTTTGACCCTCGACGATAAATCGAATCTTTTTTCTTATTTGTGTTAGTAAGTCTTTATTATCTTTCAAATAAACGAAACCTCGTGAAATGATGTCGGGACTACCTTTGACCTTACCTGTTTGGATATCTACAAGCGTGATGACAACGATAAAGCCATCGTCGGCGAGGACCTGACGATCGCGCAATACAACATTGCCAACATCACCTACGCCTAAACCGTCAACGAAAACATAATCCGAAGGTGCTGATTTTTTATCAAACCACCACTTGTCTTTTTCGAAGTGAGTGATGGTGCCATTATCGGCGATAATACAATTCTCTTCTTTAATGCCTTCTTCCATGGCCAAGAATTTATGATTGACCATCATGGAATACTGGCCATGAATAGGCATCATAAATTTAGGCTTCATCAGCTGAATCATTTTTCTAAGATCTTCTCTATTACCATGTCCGCCAGAGTGAATATCCAGCATCTTGTAATTAAAGACCTTAGCTCCGTTTCTATAGAGTTGATCCTTTAAAAACTGTACGTTGCGTTCATTTCCCGGAACTACTGATGACGAAAAGATATAAGTATCTTTCTTGTGAGTCTGAAGATACTTATGTTCACCGGAGGCAACGCGCATAAGCACGGCATTGCCTTCACCTTGAGCTCCTGTAACGATGGCTGTAATTTTTTCTCTGGGATAATTATGGATTTCATCCATGGTAATCTGTGTGCCTTTGCCAAATTTCAAATAGCCAAGCTTTTTACAAATCTCAACATTGGTGCGCATTGAATATCCATCAAAAACTACTTTGCGGCCAAATTTTTCCGATATTGTGATAACCTGTTGAATGCGATTAATTAGCGAGGCGAAAGTGCCAACGATAATCATACCGGTAGCTTCCGAGAAAAGCATCTCGAAATTTTTAGTCACGTCTTGTTCGGACAATGAATGACCTTCATTTTCGGCTCCAGTTGAATCAGACATTAAAACAAGAACGCCTTCTTTGGCAATTTTCTGCATTTCTTCGATATCAGCCGGCTTGTCATTAACTGGCGTGTCGTCAAATTTATAATCGGAAGTGTGAACAACGATACCAACCGGTGTTCTGATGACGATTTCCAGGTCGTCAGGAATAGAGTGATTTATTCTTAAAACTTGCACGCTAACCTTATCGCTGACCTTAATTATGTCGCCAGCATTCACTTCATTGATAATCAGGGGTCTTTGCATTTTGAAATCATCCTGGCGCTTCATGAGAATTGCACGCGTTAAGGGAGCGGCATAAAAATCAGGATCGCCTAATTTTTCTCGCAAGAAAGGCAGGGCACCAATGTGGTCCATGTGGCCATGAGTAAAAAACATAGCCTTAATTTTATCCTTCTTATCCACTAGCCATTCGGCATTTGGAATAATGAAGTCTATGCCCGGCGTGTCCTCTTCGGCATATCGAACGCCACAGTCGATCAAAACAATGTCATCGTCATACTGTATGGCTGACATATTGCGACCAACTTCTCCTAATCCACCCAAGTGGACAATTTTAAGTCCGCCGGATTTTTGTTCGGTTTCGCGATAGTTCGGATCGCGATCCGTATGAAATACTTTTACTTTTCTAACGACTGGTTTCGCCCAATCACGTCTTTGCTGGCTTCTAGGTGATCGTTTTTTCGTCACCGGACTAGCCGCAACAGTCTTAATCTGTTCTTCTACCATTTTGTCTAAAATCGGATCTGAGAAAGAGTAGCAAACTAAAATTACTAACACTACATCGAGATCCTTTTGTTAAGAATTAATTATTGAATATGTGGGCGAGGGGAGAGTTGAACTCCCACGGGCTTGCGCCCATAGCGACCTGAACGCTACGTGTCTGCCAGTTTCACCACTCGCCCGTATGGGCTCAAATCAAATACTTGTTACTGAGGATTTCGCCGATAAGCGAAGGTACTTAGATTAGGTTTGACTTAAGTTGTTTAAAATCGTTGATAGTAGGGGTTTCAATGGGGTCAACACCAAGAAGCTCGGCCAAACAAAAACTTGCCCAAAGACCCAAAACATAGTTACTCATGATCTGTTGGAGTAAAGAGCTACTAGTAGAGATATTAACGATAGAGTAATTATATCCTAGTTTGTCCAAAATTGCAATAGTGGCATTAATTGATTTAACTTGCCTTGGATCGTCGTTGGCGGAGCGGATAATAATGGGATAAAGAATATCCTTACTCTTGCCCAGACTTTCTAGCTCGTTATGGTTTAATAAAGGGAAGGCGTTCCAAAAAGCGGGTATCTTGGAATTTTCGTTAAAAAGAGTCTTCCAGAAATTGGCTAATTTCCGCCAATGATAAGCCGTATAGATAACAGGAATTTTATGGCCGATCTTGCTTGCGATGGCCTGGCCCTCTTTCTCTAGAGTCTCATGATCAATAGTGATTGTATTCGGATTAATGTTGAGGACACCCAGAAGGGCACCGAGCGTATAGCCTACACCAAATCGTGCTGGGAAAGAATCATCATCCAAATCAACGAAGGGAATATTGTTCTGCTTGGCAATCTCAATCAATTTGCCACCTTTCGAGATCGCAAGGGCCGGAATATTCTTAGTGATTGCTGTGCTTAAGGAAGAAATGGTTTCTTCGGTTGCTCCTGACCAGGAAATACAGATCGCGATATCGGACGCATCAATCCAGCCCGGAAGATCAAAATCTCGGTTAATATAAACTTTTGGCCACTTGTCGAGGTCTTGTTCGTTAGTAAGCATCCAAAGAATCTCGCCTGGAGCAGATGATCCGCCGATACCGCTAATAACATAATCAGTGTATCCTTTGGCTAGCTTGTTTTTTAATCCAAGCTCGTAGCCTTCGTTAATATGATTCTGAAAATTTAGAATTAGATCGCGCATTAGTTTTTCCAGATTCTCTTAGTATTAATATACCACTTTTCGATATCCGAGAATCGATCTGATGGTGTTGCAATGATCTTGGTGTCGAACCCTTTAATGGCATCAGTCTGACCATAGATATAGTATGAATTATACAAAAATATTGCCGGGATGTCTTCAGTCACAATTTTTTGAAAATCGTCGTATTTTTTCATCCGCTCAATCGGATTAAGAGTTTGTCGAGCTTCTTCTAGTAAGCTATCGGCCAATTTATTATCATAGAGCGCAAAATTCTGGCCTCGATCCTTCTTGCCAGAGGAGTGCCAAAACGTGAAAGGATCGGGATCAATACTTAATATTTCACCGAACAATAAAATATCATAAGATCGATCGCGAATAACACTTTGCAGGGCCGGTGTCGGCAATACTTCAATTGAAGCATCAACACCAAGCGCGCGCCACTGATCTTTGATCAATCCTGCTGCATCAGCTAGCTCGGGCCATGTTGACGTGGTTATTTTAATTTTAAGCGGTTTATCTTTTTTAGTTCTGATGCCATCGGCATTTATTGTTTTCCATCCGCTTTCATCGAGAATCTGTCGGGCCAATTTAAAGTCATAATCATATTTTTTAACATCATTGCCGACATCAAGGATGTTGCCAATAAGAGGCGAATCGACAATCGTGCCATGGCTGTCTAATATTTTATCGATCAAGGCTTGACGATCAGTGCCATGGGCAAGGGCTAGGCGAATATTTTTGTCACTCAAAAATTCATTCTGATTTGAGTTAAAGAACGCTGAGAAATATCGAGGCATTTTTATTTCCTGAATATTCAGGCGACTCTTGAATTTTATTTTATCCAAATTAGATGGCGAGATGTATCCTAAATTTTCTATCTCATTGCGATTATAGGCATCAATCAATTGATCCTCGCTATCATAGAAGTTGAATTGGATACTATCAATCATTGCTCCAGGATCATAATAACTTTCGTTGCGTTTCAGTTTATAGGAAATAATTTTGCCATCTCGATCTCTGGTCAATTTATCAAACATGAATGGACCGGAGCCGATGGGTTTTAAGTTGAAATCAGATAGGGCAAAATTGATAGGCTTGATATCCTCCCAGACATGGCGAGGGAGGATGCTCAGAGTTAGATTATTAAGAAATTGAGCGTATTTGTTTTTAAGTTTAAAAATAATAGTAACATCATTAACTTTCTCGGTTTCGATGCTGGTCCAATTAGCTTGTTGTAGTGAGCCATAGTCAGAATTTAATGCAGTATCAATTGTAAAAATAACATCATCGACTGTAACGGGAGTGCCATTGTGCCACTTGGCATTATCTTTCAGGTAAACCGTATAATTAAGGCCATCGCTAGAAATCTCATAAGATTTGGCCAGATCAGGCACTAATTTACCTTCTTCGTTGTATTTTAATAGGCTGGAATAAACTAATCCGACCAAATCACGATCGGTATCACTGGCTTGAGCAAGAAGAGGATTAATATGGCGTGGTTCACCAATGACGCCTTCAACAAAAGAACCGCCATAGCTAGGAGATCCTTTAGTGAAGTGGCTATAAGTCGTGAAGGGTATGGAAATAATGGAGCCGACGATAATTGAAAGTAACGTAAAGACGATATATCTTTCCTTAAAGGATAATAACTTGGGCAGTAGGCGAATTTTTTCTTTAATAGATTTAAACCTCTTACCATTCCTGTGTTTTTCTAATTTATCGACATGGTCGGGTTTATAGCCGAAAAAATCGTCTAATTGATGATCATCATTAATCATTAGCTAAATTATTTTACGATAACACGCCAGACGGATACTGCTAAGAATAATATAGCAATAACAATACTAGCGTAAAAAATGACTTTCTCGGCTCCGCGCTTGGTGCTATATTCCATGGAACTTCCGCCAAATGTGGAAGATAAGCCGGTCCCTCTTTGTTGAAGCAAAATCGCACCAGCTAGAAGCACGGCTAAAATTATTTGTATGTATGGTAGATATTTCATATTTATATATTAGGCCGACTGCTTGATAATTTTTCTACTGTAATTTCTCATATTTTGGCTACGACTTTGCGAAAATTTTTCAACATATACATTGCATATGCTTCAAATTTTTCGTTTCGTCTCGCTCGAAATATGAAAATTTCGTCTCGAAAATTATCAAGCAGTCGGTCTAGTCAATTATTTTTGAAAAACCGGCAATAATAACATTAACAATTCCGACGATGACTGTTGCCCAGACTAAAACTGTTAAATCGGCGATGTAAACAAAGGTGAAGGCATAATCAACGATCCAGAGCATCAGGGCATTAATGACGATGATAAAGAGGCCCAACGTTAGCATGATCAACGGAGTCAGGACTAATTTCAGAACTGGCCGGAGGGTCATATTTAAAAGACCCAGTAAGGCTCCGGCAAGAAGGTACTCCTTAAAATTGCCTTGAATCTGAAAACCAGGAGCAAGGAAATAGGTAGCTCCGTAGAGAGCGATAAAATTGCCTAAAAATCTAACGATATAGCCCAACATATTACGAGAATAATGATAACACTATGGCTAGTATATTTCAATCTTTCAACTGACTTCGCCCAGTCACTTGTCTGGACACGGCGTAAATGCTTGCTAGCATTTCGCCTATATCTCGGCCCAGTCGGCCTGCGAAAGTCCAGTCAAGTGACTGGGCTTTGTCAAATAATTCAACTAAGCATACGTCTGCCTGATAGCTTGTGGTGGTAATTGATGGCGAAGCGATGAGCTTCGGAATCAATGCTAAGGAGGAGATCGCGGGCTTCTTTGGAGAGCTGGGCGAGTTTGATGGCGGTTTTTAGAGTTGAGGCATAGACGTGATCGCCATGATGGGCATCGTTCTTGGTTAGGGCGAGGATGGGGATTCCGGCCGGCGCGGATGCGCCGGCCGCGCTCAGCTGTCCTTTACCACCATCAACTAAGATCAAATCAGGCATCGGCCATTCCGGATGACCGAATCGACGCGTTAAAATCTCACCGAGCATAGCCGTATCATTAGCACCTTTAACAGTCTTGATTTTAAATTTTCTGTATTCTGATTTTGAAGCTTGTCCGTTTTTAAAAGCGACCATAGCTCCAGTGGCACCTGTGCCCTGAATGTTGGAAATATCATAACCTTCAATTCGGCTAGGTATTTTTTTGAGATGAAACACTTTCTTTAATTGTATCAAGCCAGCATGATCGTTTTTTGTAGCATTTTTTTCTAAATCAAGATTTTTGATAATCCTAGCGTTATCAAAAACTCTATTTAGTCTGACCAGTTTTCCTCTTATCTGTATAGCCTCGTCAAAATTATGTTCTTCGGCCAGAATTTTCATTTTTCTCTCAAGATCTTTTAAAACAGTATTTTTCTCTCCAAGTAGTATTTTTTTAATCGCCGCAATATTGTTGTTGTATCGTACGAGTTCTTTTTTATTTGGTTCATAATTTTTCAAACAGCAAAATCCTGGACAATTGCCAATGTGATAGTTGAGGCAGTAATTATTATGCTTTTGTTTGCAGGTGCAGTAGGGGAATATTTTTCTTAAATACTGAAGAGTCGTCTTAAGGGCGCTGCCATCAGTAAACGGACCAATGTCACTACTGGATATTGGCTGATGGACGAGATTAATTTCAGAGAAGTTTTCGTTATCAAAATTAACGAAGAAGTATTGTTTATCATCTCTGAGCATTATATTAAATTGAGGTCGTAGCTTTTTTATGGTTTGCGATTCTAGAATCAGGGCTTCAATGTCCGAATCAGTTGTCTTAAAAGATAGGGAAGTAGCAACTTCAATCATCTTGGCTATTCTCTGGTCTTGGGGTCGTAAATAGTTCCTGAGCCTACTATTTATATTGACGGCTTTTCCTACATATAAAAATCGGCTATTATTTCTAAAGATATAGATGCCGGCAGATTTAGGGGCCTTTTTTATGCTATTTTTGAGCTTTTCGGTAGTCATTTGGCCTATATTATAGCTTTAAAAGGGCACTTGACAAATAGGGGTGTGCTGTGCTATAATTAAAGCACAGTGAGGGGTTTGCCCCTTAACAACCCCAGTGTTGGCATCGTAAACTCAGTAGATGGTCCCGATGGGGCCAGGAGGACGAAGATGACGAAGATGACGAAGATGCAGATTTCTGCCAAGATCGCTGAAATTCGGCACCAGTTGGCCATCGACCGGGAGCAGCAGCTTCCCGGTCTGCGCAAGGCCATCGAGCGGGCGTGGACCAGTGGTGATGCGGTTCTGGCCGAGAGGTTGTCGCCTCTCGAGCCCTTGCTCGAGGCGACCATCAGGGCGGCGGAGGCGGAGCTGAAGCTCCTGAATCACGTCAGCGACGGCCCCTTCGACCTGAAGATCGCGAAGTCGGTCCGCATCCTGGCCAAGGTTGGCCAGGCGGTGGTCACGCTGGCGGGTCCCAATGGGACCACGGTCCAGCGGCACGTCCACCTGAAGGATCGCCGCGACAAGTTCGGCAACAGCTACGATGGCATGTTCGCGACGGCCTAGCCGTCGGGGAAGAGTTCTTCCCATTGCCAGTCGCGAGTCTCCTTGAGACCCGTGAGCTGGTGGTGCCGATGGCAGGCGGCGCCACACTCTTCCTGTAGGCAACGAGATCGAGTCTCGGGGGCGGTTAAGCTGTATGGCAGCCGCCCTCCGAATCAACGACAGAATTGACTGCGCGATGTGCGCAATCAGGGGCATAGAATGCCACGTTGAGCAATCGCCTAGCAGGGTGACCTGCTAGGCTCGGGGTTTGGTACGGCGTCTAATACACCGTCCAGGCGGCCAATGGCCGCCTTTTAAGTTTCTGTAAAGTATTACTTTTAAGTGTAGTCGAATAATTTTTCGAACAATCCGACCGAGCCAGTAAGAAATAAACAAAG
>Ga0209417_1005092_pt1 | contig 14860 bp, 19 predicted proteins | sample RifGroF2_FD_184002 | JGI IMG/M metagenome (GOLD analysis project Ga0209417, IMG submission 184002) | Groundwater microbial communities from Rifle, Colorado, USA - Groundwater F2 (SPAdes) (version 2) | ecosystem: Environmental > Aquatic > Deep subsurface > Groundwater | place: Rifle, Colorado... | reverse complement strand
AGTTAACCGTAAAACTTCTTTTTTGATTAAAAAGTCGTGGTTCATCTTCCCATTTGGACAGATGTTTTCAGCCATGGGAGGTATTCCGGTTGACAGGAGTAAAAAGACTTCTGTTACCGATCAGATGGCGGAAGAATTCAAAAAAAGAGATATCTTTCATCTGGGAATCACGCCTGAAGGAACACGAAGTTTGCGTAAAAGATGGAAAATGGGATTCTATCATATTGCATTAAAAGCAAATGTACCAATTGAACTAGCCTATATTGACTATAAGAAGAAAGAAATGGGCATAAAAGAGGTTTTCATGCCTACAGGAGATGAAAAAGCCGATATGGATCATATCAGAGAATATTACAAGGATAAGAATGCCAGATTTCCTGAAAAATTCTACAAAAACTTCAGAAGCTGAAAAATATATCTAAATAACGGTTAAACCATTTACTCCAACCCGTCAGGTATGAAGTTTGATTATCGGAAAATAGGATTAAAACAATTAGATGTTTATATTATCAGGAAGTTCCTTGGTACTTTCTTTTTTTCTATCGTATTGATTTTAAGCATCGCTGTAATTTTTGACCTTACCGAGAAATTAGATAACTTCTTCGACAATAATGCTCCATTAAAAGCCATTATCTTCGATTACTATCTGAACTTTATTCCTTTCTACATGAACATGTTCACTCCTCTGTTCACTTTTTTATCCGTTATTTTCTTCACTTCAAAATTAGCCGGTAATACTGAGATAATTGCCATGCTGGCCAGTGGCATCAGTTTCAGGCGTATTATGCTGCCCTATTTCATTTCAGCTCTGATTATCAGCATCATGTCGTTTTTTCTCGGTGGTTATATTATTCCTCCTTCAAATGAGAAACTGTTGGCTTTTGAAAATGAATACATAAAAAAATTCAAAACCAGTTATGCCAGAAACATACAAATGGAAATCGAACCGGGAGTCATCATGTATATCGAAAGATTTGAGATTTCTCAAAACAAAGGTTACCGGTTTTCATTAGAAAAATTTGATGGAAAAATACTGACATCACGACTTACCGCTGAAACCATCACCTATGATTCTGTTTATCATTGGACAGCCTCTGATTATCTGCTTCGTAATTTCGATGGTATGCGTGAAAGTATAGTAAAAGGCAACAGTATAGATACCACAATTTTAATTCAGCCACAAGAGTTTTTTATCACAGCAAAAGAAAGCGCACAGTTGAATAACAGAAAACTAAGAGCCCATATTGATCGTCTGGAGAAACGGGGAATAGGAAATACCAATGCATTTAAAGATGAGTATTATAAAAGATTCTCAATGCCTTTAGCTGCTTTTATCATGACTCTGATGGGTGTCTCTTTAGCATCCAGAAAAGTAAGAGGAGGTATCGGGTTACATTTAGGAATTGGATTGGCCTTAAGTTCTTTGTACATCATATTTTCAACATTATCAACATCATTCTCGGTAAGTGGAGCCATGACGCCGTTTTTGGCTGTATGGTTACCCAATTTCTTATTTCTGAGCATTGGCATCTATCTGTATAATACCGCCCCAAAGTAAGTTATATTAACTTTAAATCCTACGATCATGTTTAAGATTTTAACAATTAATCCGGGTTCCACGTCCACTAAAATTGCGGTTTTTGAAGATGAAAAGGTTTTGAAATCCTGCACTATTCAACATGCGGCACAAACGCTCCACCAATATAAACATGTCCTTGACCAGTATGAATTTCGCCTGGAGTACATATTAAAATACCTTGAGGACGAAATAATTGATCTGTCAGAAATGTCTGCCATCATTGGTCGCGGAGGCTTTCTAAGACCTTTACAATCCGGAATTTATGAAGTAAACGAGAAGATGTTAAATGATCTCAAACAATGTCTTAACGGAGAGCATGCCAGTAATCTGGGTGCAGTACTTGCCCATGAACTTTCAACAAGGTCAGGACATTGCAAAGCCTATATTGTAGATCCTGTAGTCGTTGATGAGTTTCAGGATGTCGCACGTATCAGCGGATTGCCACAGTTCCCACGAAGGTCCACCTTTCACGCCCTTAATCATAAAGCCATTGCACGAAAATATGCTACTGACATGGGAACAAGTTACGAAAAGCTGAACCTTGTCGTAGCGCATCTGGGAGGTGGCATCTCAGTTGCAGCACATAAACTCGGCAAGGTTATCGATACCAATCAGGCACTGGATGGTTTTGGACCGTTTTCTCCTCAAAGAGCCGGAACAATGGATGCAGGGGCACTTATACGCGTAATATATGCAGGCATATACGAACAGGAAGAGATGCAGAGCCTGTTGGTTGGCAAAGGTGGTCTGGTGGCTCATCTTGGAACAAACGATGTGAGGGCTGCTTATAAGTTAGCTCAAAACGGAGATTTGCATGCACGATTAATTCTGGAAGCCATGGCATATGGAGTAGGAAAAGAAATCGGATGTATGTTGGCTGTTTTGGAAGGAAAAGCAGATGCAGTCATCCTCACTGGCGGAATGGCATATAACGAGTTGATTGTTAACTACATCACCAAAATGATTAATCCCATGTGTAAAGTCGTGGTTTATCCCGGGGAAGATGAAATGTCGGCACTGGCACTGGCAGGTTTACGGGCCTTAAGAGGTGAAGAAACAGTAAAAGCATATTAACTACACCTCCTGCTTCTTCAACTCAGCGCTCAGATATAACACACACTAAGCATACTATCTCTTATGAAGATAAAGTTGTATGCCCATCTGCATGTACCAGTTATAACTATTTTGCGGAGCAGCTATTATACCAGCTGCTTCACTGTGAGCAAATCTTAAGCCGGAACCTATAAAAAAAGACTTCAACATCATCACACGAATTCCCAAATCAGCATGATAATTTCTGAATGTTGAAAAATCATCAAAAGCATTGGATGCAGACAAAGTCAATTCAGTGGTAAAATTTCGAGGCTGATCCTTCAGAATAGTATATCCGGCACCCAACATCAGACCTGAAAGATTTTCATATTTTTTTGCATCTGAATCTTTTAACAGTAGTCCATCGAAACCTATTTTAAAACTCAGGTCTTCCTTCAGTATATACGTAAAAAAAACATTTGTTGATTGTGTTGCCAGACTGTGCTCACTAAGCGGAACACTAAGAAAATCAGAGCTGATTCCGTATCCAAATAACGATGATTTATCCTGAGCTGCTGTCAAAACAGCGATAAGAAGCAAACAGGCAAAAATAATAGTTTTTTTCATGCTTATTGTTTTTTTTTGTGAATGTATTCAATTCCTTTCCATATTTATAATGCTTAATATCAATTACCATCCAACCATATTACCGGCTATCAATGAAAGTGTTGCCAATCCGACACATGCTCCCTGCGGACCGGAAGGAATGTAAATCGGTACTCCGTTGACAATAAGGAAACCTCCCAAAAAAGTGCCTAAAACAGCTCCTACTGCATCTGCCGCAGCAACAAAACCTAATTTAGCAAAGAACGACCATTTTTTCAGAGGTTTTGCTTTAAACATGGAACTTACATCCTGCTTTGCCTGTATTCCCTGATAATGATTATTCCAGAGCATCATTGATCCTTTCAACACTTCCATTGTATTAAAAAAGTTCTCAAAATCGGTATTATCCAGTAACTGATCTAGTTTAACCTCCTCCTGTATTGCAGAAATCCGTAGAATCTGATCCTGCACATTTATTAAACTGTCTTTCAGAATTAAGTCTACCCGCTCAAGGTACCTGCGGATTGCTGCAGAATTAGTATATTCCGACAGACTAATATTTTCATCATCAAAATTGAATACAGGACTATTCTCTCCTGCACCGAATGCTTTGCTTAATTGTTTAATTTCATCAGAAGATGCAACGATATGTGGTCTGACGCCTGTAACTTCCTCAATGACATCAAAAATCTCATTCATCTCAAGCCTTGCATCTTTCGACAGACTTTTTGCTTTCTGACTGACAACCTGCTTTTCTTTCCTCAACATTTTAGTTAACAGCGAGTCGTGATCCTCCGATAATTTTAATGATTTATTGATTACCAGATCTCTATCTGCATTTTGTTTGGTTCTCAGCCCTACTTCCTGTTTATCACAAGAAGAAAAAATAATGGCTTGAATAGTAATAATAATAAATATCTTTTTCATAATTTTGGTTTTAAAATTTTAGTTTGGTTTTTGTTTTCAAATCGCGGATACACACATTTAGAAAGCTCTATATTCAACTTTCATATCCTTTTTAAATGGAATTTCTATGTCATCATAATTTTCACCTCCTTTCGTTTTTTAGATTGATGTGAAGGCAAAAGTAGAATGAATTCTAACACGCATATATGCAAAAGATCAAAACTTTTAAAAATATTTACCTTTTGCGTACATTTGTGGAAATTACTATTTTTTGCTTAAATCAAACAATGGCAATATACAGCCTTAGAGCCTGAAATTGAGAATAGAACACTTTCCCTTAACTTGAATCCTTGTAATGAACTTTATATGGTAAGGGATGTTTAATTGATGAATTGCCCGGAAAAATAAAAAATAAAAAAAACAAAATGAAAAAGATTACTGAAAGTAAGCAGACTGCCTTAATTACAGGCGCATCGGGGGGTATTGGATACGAGATAGCTAAACTTTTTGCAATGGACGGGATAAATTTAATTCTTATTGCAAGAAGTGGTGAGAAGTTGAATGAAATAAAAGATAGTTTTGAACGTGATTATAATATCTCTGTTAGTGCTATTGCATTCGATCTATCTGTGATAGAAAGCTTACCTCAAATCGTTGAATTAATTGATAAGGAAAATGTCACAATAGATTATCTTGTAAATAATGCCGGATTTGGTTTACAGGATACTTTTCTGAACGGGAATGCAGATATTTACAATTCAATGATCAATCTGAACATCAACACCCTGACCTACTTAACACGTACCTTTGGTGAAAAAATGATCAGGAATGGGAGTGGAAAGATATTAAATATTGCATCTATTGCCGGCTTTCAACCTGACCCCTATTTTGCCGTTTATGGCGCTACAAAAGCTTTTGTGCTTAGTTTTTCAGAAGCAATACACAAGGAGTTTGAAAACACAGGTGTAAGTGTAACGGTTCTTTCACCCGGGTTGACACAAACAGGATTTATTTCCTGGGCTGAAATGCAGGGCTCTAAAATGCTTCAGGCAGGAATCATGCGGGCTGATTTAGTTGCTAAAGCGGGTTATAATGGCATGATGAAAGGTAAAAGGCATATCATTCCGGGTGCTGGCAACAAAATCATGGCATTCTTTACCAGAATTTTTCCGACATCGGCATTCAAACTGAGTTTGCTTGCAAAAATGATGAAATAATAACTCTCACATTTATGAAATGAGCAGTATCAGAATTTGAAACATGAGCCAATGAACCGAAAAATATCCTGAAGAAAGCGAAAAAAATCCTCCTGTCTGAGCCTTGAAAAGGCGAGTTTGGAGGATTTTAGCTTTCAAAGGATTAATTTTTCGTGTGAAATTGGCGTGGTTTCAAATTCTGATACTGCTCATTTCAATAAAAAATTACATGATTTCAATTACTCTGTTCAGTTTAGCAATCACTTCTTCCTTTTTAGGAATGGTTACCGTTAAGATCCCTTTATCGTACTTTGCCTCAATTTTCTCACTATCAGCTATGTTTGGCAATGTGAAAGAGCGGCTGAAAGATTGATAGCTGAATTCACGGCAGGTAAAATGCTGATCATCTTTAGTTTCATTCTCCAGTTTCTTTTCTGAAGAAATGGTCAGTAAATCGTGATTCAGCTCAAGTTTAAAGTCCCCTTTTTCTAACCCGGGTGCTGCTACCTCAACTTCGAAATTTTCTTTACTTTCCCTTATATTTACTGATGGCAAAGTAGTATTAGTTGTTGAAAAATTCTTGTTCGACCAATCGAATAAATCGTTATCAAAAAAACGGTCGAACAAAGATGGATAGTTTCTTGAAAATCTAACGAGTGACATAATTTAATCCTCCATTATTTAGTTAAACATTTTTGTTGACAACTGATCATTTGCAAATAAAATGCCGTTGCTGAAACAACGGCATTTTACCTCTTTAAATCCTGATATTCTGACATTTATGCAGATACAGCTTTACATTTAAATGTCAGATTGTCAAAGGAAATGAAATATTGACAGTATTTACATCTAATGAAAGATTGCTAATTTTTCTTCAACAAATCTCTGATTTCAGTTAATAATTGCTCCTCTTTCGATGGTGCGGGAGGCGGTGGTGGAGCTACGGCTTCTGCAGCAGCTTTCTTACGGTTCAAATTATTCATAAACTTGATTACCATAAAGATAGCAAATGCAATAATCAAAAAGTCGAAAGTAACCTGTAAAAAGTTTCCATAATTTATAGTAACTGCCGGGACAACGCCAACAGCTTCTTTCATTATAATTTTCAAATCGGTAAAATTAACACCACCTACCAATAATCCAATTGGCGGCATAATCACATCATTCACAATGGAAGATACTATTTTCCCGAAAGCACCACCTATAATGATACCCACAGCCATGTCCATCACGTTACCTTTCAACGCAAAGGCTTTAAATTCATCAATAAATTTCATAAGCAAATATTTTAAAAATGTTTAATTAAACTTGTACATAAATCCTACTCCGAAGATCTCTTTGAACTGAACCAATGAATGATCAGCAGCATCAATCACACCACTGTTATCGGTGTCAAACAAAATGTCTGCATCATATATTAAATGTGTGTTCAGATTTACAGTAATATATTTATTTACTTTAAATACAATGATATTTTCCCAATTGACGTCAATATTCTGTGGATCTTTGAGATAGTTTGAAAATAAGTCGACCTTGGAGGTAAACGAGAGATTTTTAAGTAACTCGCCTTTAAAATCGCTCTTCGAGAAGGCAGCACGCAGATATCCACCAAATTCACCTTTTAATATTTCACCGGGAGCAACACCAAAAGCACCCATAGCAGAAAGATCTTTGTCGTTTACAATGGTTAGCTTACCTGTGAGTGGCGCAAGAAATGCGCTGAAATAGCTGTTGGGTTTGTAGTCCATCCCTATTGCAGTAAGTAAATAGGCCGGAGCTAACAAATTGGATATTTTCGCGGAATCCTTTGCATAATCCCTTCCGACGGTCATCTGTGTTTTGAAATTTAATAACGCAGCATAATAAAATGACTTTCCAGCCTGTCGACCATACTTTGAAAGTAAGTCAAAACGGTCATCTGTCTTCATGAAATCTGTCTTAGCCCCCTGCTTTAATAAGCCATAGCCGACATCTAAGGAATTATCCCAGGCTGTTTTGTCTTTTTTGTAGTTGGCAAAAACACTGAATAAACCATTGATTGCAAGCGAATTTTGCCCCCCGGCTGACCAGTTGGTGAGTGAGGTTTGACTCAGGTTTGCCCCAATAACCGCCCCGGTCTTCCAGCCCTTAATTGTATCGGTTGTCTGTTTGCGTAGCTTTGATTCTCCTTCTGTAACCTGACCGTTTACATAGCATGTGAATCCAAAGAAAAGTAGCAATAAAACTTTTGTTTTCATAAGCATTATGTTTAAAGTGATTCTTTAAGTAACTTTAAATAACAGCATTTTCAGGATATTCAGGCTTAATAGAATTTTATTTGGCCTGATGTATGACCCTCTGTGGGAAAGGAATTTCTATACCCTCCTTATCAAAAGCAATTTTAATTCTTTTACGGTATTCGCCGGCGACTTCCCACTGTTTAAGCACTTTTGTTTCGCCTAACACTTTGATCATTATGGCAGAATCAGCAAAATCATTCACTCTGACAAATTGAATCGGCTGTGTGATAAGATCTTTATAATAAGGATCCTGCGCTAATTCTAATCCAACCTCATTCACCACTTTTATAACTTGTTCGAGATTGGTATGATAGGCAACACCAATATCCATGTTTACCCGTGAGAAATCCTTTGTAAGATTCGAAACTGTTTTAATTTCTCCATGAGGAATATGATGAACGGTACCATCCATATCCCGTAAGGTTGTCTTTCTGAGAGTAATAGCCTCAACAAGTCCTCCGATACCGTTTATATTGATAACATCACCTATTCGATATTGATTTTCCATAATGATAAATAATCCGGTGATAACATCACGGATTAAATACTGTCCTCCAAAACCAAATGCCAGACCGACAATACCTGCGGCAGCCAGAATAGGACCAATCTCAACTCCAAATTCGCCGAGAACCATTATGGCAGCAATCAGAAACAGAAGTGTCTTCAGTGTGACAGTAAATATATTGATGAGTGTATTCTCTCTTTTTTCCTCAGCTTCTTTCGAAGTATAACCATCACTTCTAACAGCAATGCGGATAGTTTTTTCAATAACCTTGTATAAAACCTTATTCAGGATTAGGGCACCAATAACTATAAATACAATTTTAATTCCGTGAGATAATAACCATGGGACCAGATATTCTGTCCATTTTAGAAATTGTTCTTTCATTACGATTGACATTAAATTTAACTTAATTCTTTTTTGAAGAATATTGATTGTTCGGTCAAATTTAATCATCTATTCCGGAAAACACAACAATGAATTGAATTTGATCACAACAAAAAATAAATCAAGGCATTAAACAACTAATAAACAAATATTTAAAGTTGCAGAACACTTTGAGATTAAGCATGAGCTTTTGTTTATTACAATTGATTAGCTGTCTTAGAGATTTTTATGTGTACCGTCACAAAAGGGTTTATTGGCAGAATGTTTACATCCACACCATGCAACGGTTTTAATTTCATGAATCTCATGAATGATTGGAGTAAAGGCTGTTCCCTTGTGTGAGCCATCACAAAAAGGTTGATTTTTACTTTGACCGCAGGCACACCAGGCATACTTTCCCGGTTTTTCTTCTTTTACGTAAGGAGCTTTCTGAGCAATTTTTGGATTTTCCATAACTTATTAGTTTTATTGTAATGAGTATTAAAAAAGTCAGACAAGGGTAAAATCGATGGTATTCTGTTTTCAATCAATCTTGTTTCGACAAGTAGAAAAGTCTTTTGGCTATCATGATTGAAAACACTACCCACGGTATCAATGATAATAACGAAAAAATCAATCCAATTGTTCCGGCTGTTGAAGGAATTATCATTAATATGCCGGAAACAACTCCCCAAACTGCTGTTGATTTGCTAAAAGTATGATCCTGAAACATCACTCTTGAGACAGTTAGTAATGTAATGGCATTCATCACATAATAAACATCAAAAGCTGTTCCCTTATAAGTGACAAGCAATGTATGACCTGCAGCAAGGAGCTGCTCCTGAAGTTCCAATGAACCTGCACTGAAGTATTGATTGGCAAGAGAAAGCATCTCAAAAGCAATTGTTGAAGCAAAATATGCGGAAATACCAATCAGCCCAACGACCAAGGCAATGAGCATTAAGGAAAAATTTGTTTTTCGTAAAGCAGCAAATAGTCCCAAATATACAAAGATAATGATGATATTATTGAGAATATACAACAAATCAAGGCTCAACAAACCGAGAAACCAGTTTTGTCGAAACAATTCATAAAAACTCAAAGGATCCGCAGGAGGAGGATAAGCAGCGAATATCACTATTTGAAAAGGAATGAGCAAAACAACAATCAGGGCGGCAATCCCACCAAATTTCAACAACTTATGCCAATTATCCACATCACCGGATAGTAATTCTTTTTTTGTTTTCATGAGTTCGTTTTTAATGTGTTTATGGTTTAACTTTCCGTATTTTATCCGATACACTTAAATATTCTGGTAAGGCTGCAGAGCCATACCAGTTATACAAATCAGCTTCTAGCAGGTTTTCTTTGATTGCAGGGTCGGTTTGCACCAATGCCTCTGCTTCTTCCAAAGAACTAGTATTTAAAATAAAGATACCCCGATAGGTGTTTATATTTTTTTTCAGTGGACCCGCAACAATCAACTTTTTCAACTCAACAAGACGGTGGATATTGGTCATGTGTCCGGTAAAACAACTGTCAATAAAAGCCTTATCAGTTGTCGTATTGCTTCCTGTTTTTAGAATAACCAACACATAACTCTTCATTCCGTAATCGTCGGCACCCAGTTTTTCGGCTAGTACCGGATCATAATCCGGATTAGATATTTGGGCTGTCGAGATTAAAACAATCATCCATAAAACAAGACCTGCGAATAACTTCTTCATAATAATATATTTTTATCGACTAAACAAAATTCCCAGTTGAAAAGTTGGATTGTAAAATGATTTGCTGTCAAATTTACCCATCAGGCAAATTGTTTGAGCAGTGATATACAATCTTTTAGTCAGCCCATAATCCACACTTAACAGGGGTGAATAAACAATCGTGGCGGATTTATACAAATCAGCATCAACAAGTTCATTATTAACCTGATTTTCAATATGTAAATTCTTAAACTTACCCATTCCCACAAATGCAGAAGCAGTATAACGAAATCTTCCCACTTTACGACTTATCCCAAGAAAAGGGCCACCATAGCCCAGATTAAGATAAGAATTTTCTGAGTTGCTTGTTAAATAACCGGTTTTTTGACTCCCGCCATAGATACCTGCAGTAAAATAGTCACAAAAATACATCCGCAATATACCTCCGATTGAGAAACTTACATCCCTGATATCCTGATGTTCGTTGGCGGTCATGGTGAACCCCGGCTGCAGAATCAACATCCCTCCGCTATATATATTTTTTGTCTCATCCTGTGAAAAACAAGCCACTATTCCCGAAAAGAACAACACAATAACAATGATAAAATACTTCATACTATTCTTTTCGCGTTGACAAGCTCTTAGCCTTTTCTCCCAGATAGATAGCAATTAATATCACCTCTTCTTTTCCATTATTAATACCATTATGAAAAGTATTCATCACTTCCGCAATAGTAGAGTTTTCACCATACTGAACAGATTTATTGTTCTCTATTTCAACAGTAAGCACTCCTTTGAGTACATAAGCAAAAACCGGATAGTCGTGTTTATGCCAGCCTGTCGATTTTCCAACAGGAATGGTAATTCTTGACATGGTAACTTCGGCATTTTGCACCTGTGGGTAGACAATCTTTTGTCCGATAGTGGTTGTATCAGTCTTCAATACCGGTTCAATGACAATATCATTTTTGTATTGAGCACCGACAGAAAGAACGACAAAAAAGACAACAATGACGAAAGGTGTTTTCTTCATAATAATTTGTTAAACTTATTTTTACTAATACATTTGATTATTAACCTTCTATTTCAGCGATTATTACAACATAATTTTTTCCGTATTTCTTAGCACATTTTGGACAGGTAGTGTACCACATATACATCTTTTTCATCACCAGCTGCCTTGCTTTCAATACAGTTTCAAAATTTGCACACCATTTCCCGGTATCCTGAAAAGGACCTTCATATACTTTACTAAAGAATTTACCGTTGAAAGTTACATTCTTCGCACCTTCAATTTCTTTATCGACAGCAATATACACATCCATATTCCATTTAGACGTATGATCTGCAAGACATAGTCCATCCTGAAATACTCCACCATCCTTTGTCGTTTTGGCATCAGCCTTCATCATCACACCTCCAAAGTTGATAGGCATATAAAAGAACGTACATACATGTTCTTTGATAAATTTCTTACTCTCCCACACAAAAATCTTGTCTTCCCATAAAGTCGGATCTAGCCTGGGACAACAAATTGCCTCATTTTCAGATGTAGTTGCCATAATAACCTCCTTTTTAATAATTTATAATTAAATAATACAATATTGGAATTAATATTATGATTCTTTCCTCCAATAATATCTTATAAGTACTGCCAACCATACTACATGAACAAGCAATGCCCATCCGTAAATTACAATTGAATGGGGTGATTTGATAACCATTGTAATCCAATATGGGGGAAAAAACCATGATAAAACGGTTAACCACCTGAGTGAAAGCAAGTCGGCAAAAGCAAAAAGACTTAATGAATTTATTGCCTTAGCAAAGGTAAGCCCTTTCACTTTATCATCTGCACATGAAAAAATAAGTAATCCGATAATTGCAGAATATAACGCTGACAACAGAGACAAAAACAACACTGTGATCAAAGGAAGTTCCACAACATTTACAACGTAGCAACTCAAAACAGCATAAATAATTGATAGAATTGAGGCAAGCAGCAATCTGTTAAACAAATAGCCAACTCTTCCCAATGGGGTTACAGACATCAATTCAGCAATTTTACCATCCCTTTCATCTATCATCATAAATCCTGTAACGATTCCCAACATAGCTCCACACATTATCACAACAAACACCAATACGTAGTGTAAATAGGACGAAACATCGAATCCTGTTAAGCTTACAATAAATGGGATCAGAAACAACACCAGCAATTTAAACAGGACTATCAAAAATAATGGTGCTACCATCATAATTGCCATGATAGGGTCACGCATGATTTGTCTAAAATCGTTTTTTAAATGAATGAATTGTAACATAAGTCCTAATCCTGATAAATAATTTTGTTTTCAAAAACACGTATTGTCCATCGAAGAAACAAATAATTCATTCCGGCTAAATACACAACCAATCCGGTTGCTTCATACCAGGAAATCCCTATATAGGCTCCCAACATCAGTCGTAAAGCCGCCACACTAGGTACAAGGGTAAATAACCATGAATATGGAAATCCAATCAAAGAAAAACAAGGCAAAACAAAAAGCAGCATGTATGGAATGGTTTTCAGCATGTATTGATTTACGGTCTGACAGCCCGCATTAATCATGATACCGCACATCGTAAAAATTGAGGAAGTTAGTATCGTTGATAAAAATAACAATAACCAGTTGACATCTTCATAAGTACTGAAACCCGTAATGGCAAAAGCAACCAAGACTGAGACTAATGCCAGAGAGATAACTTTAGAAAGGATGTACTCCATTGTTCTTAAGGGTGATACAACTAACACTGACAACACGCCCTGTATTTTTTCCAACATCAAAATTCCGCCAATGAAAAACAAACCCAGTACCGAAGGATCAGAGAAAACCACTAAAGGTAAAGCAATGGACAAGATTTTTTGTGGTAAAAACGACAGAATGATCAGGTACATAATCGTTATCATGACATACACAAGATAAAATCCTTGTTTCATCTGAAAACGCATATCCGCCCAAACTGCATGCAGTAATCTCATAGCAGATTCCTTCCTGTTAATTTGATAAAAATATCTTCTAATGTCGCCTCACAACTGTGTATGGTTCTTATGTCAGTTGTTTTTAATATCTCGGTAAACGCTTTATTCTCGCCAAGATGATGCATTTCGAATTCCTTCTCCAACAGCTTACCATCATACTGATATTCAACTTTTAATGTCCGTTTACCATGCTCAATCATTAAGTCTTTGGGAGAACCCGTTACCACAATTTGTCCGTCGACGATGAAAGCTACCCTGTCGCATAACTGTTCGGCAACCGTCATGTTGTGTGTCGTGAGAAAAACAGTTTTACCTTTTGCCTTTTGTTCCAGGATGATATCTTTAATGATATGAGCATTGACAGGGTCAAGCCCTGATGTAGGCTCATCGAAAAACATCAGGTCAGGTTGATGCATAATGGAGCGAATAAAATTCAACCGCATTTTCATCCCTTTTGAGAAACTTTCGACACGTACATCTTTATCCGCGAGCAATCCTACACGGTCGAGCAGCTGATCCGGATTATCAATTTTTATTTTATAATAAGCACCTATGAGTTGTAAATTTTCTTTTGCCGATAATTTGGTGTAGAGATTCGGAAAATCAAAGGCCACTCCGATTTGTTCATAGAAATCTTTCCCCCACTTGCTTCGTTCTTTCCCTAGCACTTCAATCTGTCCTGTATAATTTCTCAACAATCCGATAATCAGGCGTTGAGTAGTTGTTTTACCAGCGCCACTCGGACCCAGAAATCCAAAAACTTCACCTTTCAGGATATCAAAATTCATATCCCGAACAGCTTGTTTATGTGTCTTTTTATAAGTAAAATTCAAATCTCTGACTCGTATCATAGCCTTAATGATTATGTTTTTATTTTATTTCACATAATAACGCACCATTGGTCGGTTTTTAGATTTCGCATCGACAATTTCAAAACCGGCACGTTCAAAAGATTTGTACAAACCAATCCAGGCGAAAGCATCCGGAAGTTTTTCCTGAGTCGGAATCGTCGGATAAGCCTCAACAATGCCGATGCCCTGCACTTTTGCGTATTTAATTACACCTTGCAGCAGAGCTACAGAAACCCCGAGTCGTCTGTATCTTTTGTCAATAAATGTACAGGGGATCGACCAGACAGCTTTGTCATCAATTCGTTTATGAATTCTTGATTTAGCAAGTTTGATAAAATCTTCGCGGGGAGCAAAAGCGCACCATGCAACAGGTATATCTTCGTAAAAGGCTAACATTCCGGCGGGTTTCCCGGACCTCACTAATGCTTTCATGGCTTCTTTGTTTCCATCGTTAGCCTTTCCTTCAGCAAAAGCAGTTTTACTGAGCCGGTAATACATACACCAGCAATTACCACAGGCACCATTAACGCCAAAAAGTTGAGTGAATTTGTTCCAGTTGATTTTGGTCAGGGGTTCAACATGGAGTGATTGCAGAAAATCCTTATCATGGGACTGCGTGTTCATAGTAGTATTGATTTCAGTTTTAAATTCCAAAAATACAAAAAAACCCCCGACAATATTAACTTTTCGTAAGTAAATTATTATCTTTGATGTCCAAATAAAAACTTTTTACCTTATGCGCCTATGATAATGATTGCTGACAGCGGATCTACAAAAACCACGTGGTGTTTAGTTGCAAATTATGACGTTCTTAA
>Ga0209417_1005090_pt1 | contig 14878 bp, 14 predicted proteins | sample RifGroF2_FD_184002 | JGI IMG/M metagenome (GOLD analysis project Ga0209417, IMG submission 184002) | Groundwater microbial communities from Rifle, Colorado, USA - Groundwater F2 (SPAdes) (version 2) | ecosystem: Environmental > Aquatic > Deep subsurface > Groundwater | place: Rifle, Colorado... | reverse complement strand
GCACCCGCCGCAGTCCCGAGTGCGCCGAAGATTGCGCCCTGCTGACCAGCAGCCTTCGCCGATTCAGCAGAGTATTTGTCCATCAGCCGGCCGTAGTCGAACTGGTTCTCGTTGAGTTGCAGCCCGCCCTGCTGCACCTGGTTCTGCCCACGCGCCGTGTTGATTTGGCTGTAGAGCTGGTCCCGCTGAAGTGCCACCCCGGCACCGGCCTGATTGTATGCCTGGTTCATCCCATTCTGGGACAGCCCGCCACGAATGCCGTGCAGCGCGGCGTAGTTGCCGGCGCGGTTGGAAGCCGCAGTAGTCATCTGTTGGTAGTATGGGTCGGACGATGGGTTGTTCCTGTACCCGTCCATCCGGTCAAGCTGCCCCTGAAAGTAGCTGTCTACCTTTGCGCGGTTCTTCGCCTCGGCATCCTGTGCAGCCTTCGCTTTGTAAGCCTCCTTGAGCTTGGCTTCGTTCTTCGCTCGCCAAGTCTTGAAACTGGTGTCCTCGAAGTTGCCGGCAAGAGCCTTGCCGTAGTTAGTAATCGGGTCGAGAGGTCCTTGACCGTTGAGGAGGGCATAACCGGGAATCAAGGCACTTTTTCGTGCCTCAATTCCTTGGTCATTACGTGCCTGCGTGTACTGCCCGTATTGCTCCTGGAGCCAAGACTCATACGGGTCGGCGTTACCCGCTGCCGTCCCGGCGCCAGCCAGCTCGCGATACATATCTGCGTAAGGCATCGCCGTATCTCCTAGTTGTTGTCGTCGAAGAAGAGGATGGAAAACGTACTGTCCGTTGGGTCGGCGGAGCCCTCTTTGATGCACTGCACGTAGAACAGCGAAGTGGTGTTGCCCGCTTGAACCCGACAGTTCACATCGACATCGCCGGGACCGGTATCGTCCATCAGCGGGAAGTACGCGGCGTTTGCACGCGCCGACGCGATATTCACCGCGTAGTAGCCAGCGTCGGGGCGGGTGACGCTACTGAAGAACCCCGCCGGCCACTGCTGAGCAATCGAGCAGGGCGACGTAGTGCAAGCAGGACCAATCCCGTTGCTCATCCAGGCTTTAGGTAGCAGACCGGGAGTTGCCAGCTTGGTGTGAGAAATGAGCGCCGATGCGCTCACGTCAGCGTTGACCAGCCGGGCACCGTGAGCACCGACCATTGTATTGTGGATGTGGCTGAAGTTGGAGTTGATGTCCGTAGGCAACATCACCTCGCTGTTGCTCCAGGTCTTGAGGCCGGCGGCGATAGCCCACGGCGCCGCGAATAGCAGCGTGAGTCCGATAATTGCGAGCGTGCGTCTCATGCCGGCTCCCTGGGAATTGGATTGACAAGGATGACAATACCACCTAGCTCGATGGCAGGCATCGAGTAGAAGTACACGGGAGTCAACGCCGTCTGGGTTTCTGCTTCCGCCGCGTTGGCATTGGTGTTGTAGCCCATCAGCGCACCCAACTGCCGAGTACCCCAGGCAATGTCTTCGTCGGCGTTGTCGAAGTCCCAGGCCCAGGTGTCGGTGCCGTCAGGAGTGCTGATGGTGACCAGGATATCGCGCGGCGGATTCACGATGTTCGTGGTGAACGTGGCACTTCCCGCCCACGCGTCCATCGCAGCCACCACCGCCTCAACCAGCGTCTTCAGTGTAGAAAAGACGTTGGTGGAGAGCGTCGCAGTACCGGCGACACCTCGGTAGGTGAAGGCAAAGGTCAGGTAGTTGGGGTCCAACACAATCCCCTTTGCCGCGTAGATGCGAAGCTGGATGTGTTTCCCTAGGAGCCGGGTTGCCGGGTCGGCCCAGGCGACGTGCGACTGGAACTGCTTGGATAGGTTCTTCAGCGCGTCGAAGCGGTCTACACCGACGATGAAGCCCTGAGCTTCGATACCCGCCGCGCCGTTGGAAATCGCCTCCGAAGTTTCGCGCCCGCCATCGAGGATAGCCTCGACCGTCAGGCGCATCCCGGCCGAGTTCCAGACGTTGAACTGCGTACCCTGGTAAATCTTGTCGATGGTCGGGTCGTCGAAGTTGTAGTCTTTAGTTAGGATGTCGGGAGCAATCTCGATATCCAGTACCGAGTGGGACGAGAGGGGCACTCCCCGGTTCTGCCAGAGGATGCCACTGTCAGTAGTCGCACTCTCGCCGACGCCCCACGCTGCCGGCTCGGTAGCCCCTGAGTCCCCGCTACCTGACGACATCCGGTAGTAGTGACCGTTAGGGACGGTGGGCTGCACCAGGTCACCGACGTTGTACTCAGTGTCAGCCTGCCAGAACGGCACGTTCGCCAGGTTGAAGAAGCTGTAGTCGTAGGCCCCGGCGTCGGCGTCGTACTCGACCTGGACGATGCCCTGCGCCACCGATGCCGTGTTGACCGCTGCCATCCCGGTACGCTCGATACCATAGAGCCGCTGTTCCTTGCCGGCTCGTTGGTCCAGGCACATCGAGTAGGTGCCGGCGTTCGCGGGCGCGGACGCGAATACCGACAACTGCGACGAGTAGGTCGCTTCACCCACGGGCAGTACGTAGACCTGTGGTCCGTACCAGGAGGCTTCAGAGGCTTCCTTGGGAGCGCCCCCGCGCAAGTCCAGCCACCACTGCTCGCCACATGGCGAGTCGTCAGTCGGCCCCTGCCCCTCGCTGAACACCGCCAGCCGATAGAACCCGTCGTGGTAGGCGGCATGCCACCGATAGCGCAGGTTGGCGGGGGTGTTCTTCAGCACCTCCGCAATCTTGCTTCCCACCCGACGCGGCACGCTGCCACCCTCGAACAGCCACACGTCATCCGGCCCGGCCCAAAGGGTTCCGTAGGGCGTCTTAACCACCGTGTTCGGCGAGGCGCAGCCACACTTCATGTAGACGTTGGCGATGTCCAGGCCAGCGAACACGTCGCCGGGGTCGGTCGTCTCGTTGGGCTGCCCGCTGATGAGATAGGCCGAATGCTCCTTGAGAACGAAGAGGCCGCTCTGCACCGGGCTGCCGATGGCGGTGAGCATCACCGGGACCAGAGCGACGATGCGGTCCCCGTCAGCCTCGCCGATTTGAATGTTGCGCTGGTCACCAGACAGGAACTCTTCGCCAATGGTGAACTTGAGAGTCCCCGGCGTTACGCCGTCCGCGCTGATGGTGACTGCCTTGTCGGCGAACCCCAGCACCGACTCATAGCCGGGACCGCAGTTGGCGAAAACGAAGCGGTCCAGGTACATGCAGCCGACGGTCGGCACGAACCCGTTGGAGGTTTCGGCCCACTGAACCGCCATCCCCTCGATGCCGAATCCGAACAGGTTGGCGTCAGCGTTGGCGCGGTATCCGACCGCAAAACCGCCCTCGCCGATGTTCGCCGCCGACATTCCAGGCTGGCCAGGGAGACAGACCAGGATGGCGCCGACCTGTACGAACTGCGGCACGCCGGCAGTCGGCACGTCACAGAGCTGCGCGCTGACGTTGGAGCCCGGAGTCGGCAGGTAGAGAGTCGTAACCCCGCCACCAGCTACGTCGCGCAGCACGAACACCGCCTCGACATCCGGTAGGTGCGACGGGATGGTGAAGGCGATGGGGTACGAGGTGGAGGTGAAGAAGTCTTTGACGTGCGCCAGGGCTTTGCGCATCGCCAGGACGCCCGCGCTGGGGATGACGTTCTTGGCCCTCACCAGCTCGTCGTCCCTGATGGCCTTCGGGTCTTCGAGCAGGTTGACGCCGCCGCGCCCGGTTACAGCGACACGGTTGTTGCCGCGACGGATTTTAGCCACGAGGGCTCCTAGCTGAAGACCGCCGGGTCGAGCCCGAGCTGGTCGTTGGTGCCGGGCTGTTCTCCAAACTTCACCCGGTCTTCGATGCTGTAGCTGCGCAGCACCTCACGCTCGGCCTGAAGCTCCTCGACCTTCTTCATGTGATTCAGCGCGGCGCACTTGATTGCCTGCCGAATCGTCCGGTCGTTCTCGTACCAGGGTACGGTCGCGTCAGCCGCGAGCTGCGCCGGGATACAGATGTAGTCGATGGCGAGCAGCAGCGCCCGGTCAGGAACCGGGGTGGGAATGAGGCTCCAGCGCTTCGCCACCGACTCGTCGGCGCGCAGCTTGAACCGCTGGGGGATGCCGATGTTAGTAGACGGGTCGTTGATGGACTCGTCCCACCCAGCACCGGTGCCCAGCAGCGGGATGATGCGGGCGCGGACCTTGGTGCTGTAAAGGCTGTCATAGACCCAGATAGGGTCGATGACCCGCGAGACACGCACCGAGACGCCGGCTGCGCCGTTGCCGAAACTCAGGCTCTGCGTGCCCGAAGCCAGCGCAACTCCGGCAATGCGCCGCTGAAGCACCGGCCAGGGCCAGGCCAGCGCAGTGCTGTCCAGCCAGTCGTTGAGCCAGCCGTTTGCAAGGGTGGTGAGGCTGGTATTCCCAGCCTCAAGCAGCCCGGCAGCGACCAACTGCCCGCGGTTGAGGACACCCATCGCTACACCGTTACGGTGACGGAGGCGGGGGCGACGCCGGCTGCCGCGTTGGTGGTGGCGTCAGTAGCACCGTCAACCGCCGCGTCAGTAGCGCCGTTCGACGTGTTTACGTTCACCATCAAGGTGTAGTCCACGGCTCCATCGGGCACTGTGGTGGGAGTGAAGGCGTCATAGGTGGCATCGACGGTCACCGCCTCGGGGGTGGTCCCGACCAGCAACGCGCCAAACGCGCCGACGACATCGGCTGCGATACCGAGCTTGTCGCCCGTTCCGATGGACGCGGTTCCAGCAGCCGCGCCAACAGCCTCCTTGGTTGCGCTGGTGACGGTCTTGAAAATCTTGACCCCTGCTACAGCGCTACCAGGGTTGTCCGCGATGGTTTCCGATACGGCAGCATCAAACTGGTCAGTACCAACCACCGTAACATCCCCGCCGTCCCAGGTAGCTCCAAACGTCACTGTGACGTTCCGAGGAACTACCGGATTGGTGAAAGCGCCGGGAAAGTCGTTGCTGGCATCGTTGCCGGCGAACGCCGCGTGAACCCCGTCCGCCACCGCAGCCGCGACGTTCTCCAGAGAGAACGTCCTGGTTGCGGTGAAGGCGTTGAACAGCGTCGCCAGCGTGTTGTACTTCCCCGCCGCCGCGTTGTACTTGGTCGCCAGCGCGTTGTACTTAGTCGCGGTGGCGTTGGCGGCAGTGACCACCAGGTTGTAGGCGGTGGTCAGTGCGTCAACCACGTTACGCAGCTCGTAGAGTTCCTTCACCAGAGCCTCGGCAAAGGACCGCTGAGCGGCGTTCGGGAATGCGGCAGCCGCAGACAACACGGCGGGGGTGGTCTTTACCGGGTTTACCTGGGCTGCCATGGACTACCTCACCGAATGAAAGAGTTGGGGGTCAGCGGATTGATGGAAGCACCGGTGGGGCTGATGCGTCCGCTGTGATGCTGCTTCTGCTTGCCGAGCTTCAACTCGTCCTCGTTGCGCTCCCACTCGGCGACCATGTACTCGATGTTGCAGTCGTGGGGCACGGTGACCTGATGCCCGTAGCTGTTGGACCGGTACACTCGTCCGTTGAGCTTCACGCCGGGGAAGTCGTTGGCGTAGTTGGGGTTGCGCGGGAATACCACCGCCTGGCGGTGCTTGCCCTTGCAGGCCACCTTGTACTGCTTGCACTGGTGGCAGTGTCCGCCGGCGGAAGCAGGCAACGGCTTGGCCGGGAACATCTTCGCTTGCTGCGCGCCCTGCATCGCAGCGATAGCCGGAAGCACCTCTTCCAGCACCTTCTTGATGGTTGCTCCGAGCTTGTCCGCCTCGGTGTTGGTTGCCTCTACCGCAGTGTCACTGTTCTTAGCCATGTGCTGTGCTCCTATCCCCTCTTGTGAAAAGCCCGTGACAGCGGGGACGTTGCTGTCACGGGCTCTGAGGTTGCCCTACGGACTAGGAGTAGGTGGAGGCGACTTCCAGGCGCAGCATGCGGTCCTGGTCACGAATCATCGCCTTGCCCAGGAACTTGTAGCCGATGCCCCTGTAGCGCTGGAGGATGTTGCCCATGATGGACTCGTCCTTGGTGATGAACGTCTCCAGGTTCTGGAGCCCCACCCAGCTGCACGACTCGGCGCCGTGGATGTAGACCGGATGAACCGCCGAGGGGTCAGAACCGTCGTCCGCCGCCCGGATGTGGTCCGGAGCGGTGGCGCCCGAGCCGACCGCGGTGATGGTGGCGGTGGCCGAAGCAGCCACGTTGGTTGCGGCCAGCTTCAGCTTGGCGTCGGTGCCGTCTCCGCCAGCCTGCTCGCTGTCGAAGTACACGTTGTAGACGTACCCGGCGGTGGCAGGCATGTCGAAGGTGAACGACTCGTTGTTCGAGGTGGCCGTTGAAGCCATCGAGTGCGCGATGGTGATTGCCTCCTCGAAACCGCGAGTCAGGTCCTTCCGGGTCACCTTGAAGTAGTAGGTGGTCGAGGAAGTCAGCGCGCCGCCGGTGGAAACGGCGGTCACAACTGGGCTGTCAGCCGCTCCCATATTCGCAGTGCTGGCGACGGCGATGGTCTTCCCGCCGAGCAGGGTGAACTTCGGGATGAAGTTCGTCTCCACCCACCGGATGCCGAGCCAGGTGCCGACCTCGGCGTTGTAGAGCGCCTTCTGGTTGGCGTACATCGCCACCGAGACGAAGCTCCCGAGCGAGGTGCTGGTCTGCATGATGTCCGCCATCACCTGCGGACCGCAGATGGCGACGTAGGAACTCCCACCGTTGATGGTGCCGGTCGCGCTGGCGGCGTGAGTGCCGCCGGCCGGACCACCACGGGGAGGAGCGCCACCGTCCACCAGAGTCACGCGCGCCTGGTGAATGGCATTGTCGGTCATCTTCAGCGCGCTGGTGATGGTGCGCCGGGTGGTGACGCTCCCGTCGGCGTACTGAATGTTGGTGCCGGCCAGCCAGACAATCTGCACCTCACGGTCGATGACGCGCTGGGCGTTGTCGGCCAGAAGCTCGATGGCCTGCTGAAGCAGCGGGTGGAACGTGGTCAGTTGCGCCACGTCGGTGAGGACAATCTGGTCCCCCCACTGGTCGAGAGTCACCTGCACCTGGCTCAGGTTGAAGGTGCTGTTCGACGGGTCGCTGCCCTCCGAGAGAGCCGCCAGCGGAACGTTCATCCGGTTGAACCGGACGAAGTTGGCGGTGAGCCCGACACCCTTCTCCAACTGCACCTTGTCGCAGATGGAGTGGGCGATGAGCTTCTGGTAGGACCGCTGAATCAGCTTCGAGGCGAGGTACTTCTTCTGCGAAGTCGCCACGCCGCCCGTACCGTTTCCGGTAGCGGCGGCGGTGGTGCTCATAATCTCGTTGGCCATGTGAGTCTCCGGTGAGGGGAGACGCGGCTAGAAGGACTTGCCCCCTAGCTGCTTCTCCCAGTAGTCGGCTTGCTTTTCTGGGGACCAGGAGTCGATGTCGCCGGGAACAGCGGGTTCCAGAGACGCAGCAGCGGGAGGGGGACGACCCTGAATCATCGGGGGCGCAGCGCCGTTGTTGAAGTCCTGAAGCCCCTGGTGGCTGGCACGAGCTGCCTGCTGTGCCGCCAGGTACTTCTTGCCCGCCGCGTAAATCACGGCGTCGTCGGCGTTGAATCCCTTCACATCGTCCCGTCGTGCCCACTTCTGGTACAGCGACTCGGCCTCCCGAGCAATCTCGGGGTCGGCGACTCGCTGCACTGACTGACGAAGCTGAACCTGCCCCACCTGCTGCTCCATGAGGCGCTGCATCTGCTCCATGCGCTGGACCATCGGACCCAGCAGGTAGTCAAACTTGCGCTTCTCTTCGGGGTCGAACTCGGGAGCGGCTTCGGCCGGCGCAGCAGGTCTTGCCTGCTGAGACAGAATCGCCGTCATAAGTTCCTGGTTCTGGGCAGCCTGCCGACGAGCTTCCTCTTCGGCCTGATGCCTTGCTGCGGTCAGTTCGTTGATGCGCTTCTGGAAACCGCTGTTGTCCTGCTGAACCTGCTCCGGGGTCTGGGTCTGCTCGGCGGTGGACTGCGATACGGTCGCAGTTTCCGTCGCCTGAGCGGTGGCGTCTGGGTCCAAGTTTCGCTCCTACGCCCGTTTGAGATTGGGTCGGCGACACCCTTACTACGGCAACTATGCCGCAGAAAGTGTCAGGGGCGCAACAAGGAGCGTAGGACAAACCCCTCCCAGGGAAGAGCTGGAAGGGAAAGCCGTGGGTTCGCGCAGGTGGAAGAGGAGGGGACCTACGCTTTTTAACCGGCACCCACGGTGGCCGGTGAATCTCTATCGAAGCTGCTGGCGAAGCGTCAAAATCTCACGTTGAAGCCAGGATAGCATGGAGCGCACCGCCTGGCTGGCGCCGAGGTTCTTCGCCATCACGGTCGGGTTGTCTGTCTTGACCGCCTCGACCTGAAGCCGCTCAGCCTCGTTGCGCTGCACCTGAGCGTAGATTGCCCAGCCCTCGTGAATCGCCAGCGATTCGAGGGCGCGTAGTCTGGCCTCCCACTCGGCTCGGTTGGGAAGCTCGTCGAGATGTACCGTGTGCGTACCACCGAGCTGCATGTCCTCAGAACTCACCGGAGCCTCCACCCATCATCGCGGCCATCGCGTTTGCCTCGTCGCGCATCATCCCCGCCTCGTCACCTTCGCCGGGCGCCATCATCATTTCCTCGCCGTCAGCGGTGGATGCTTGCGCCACCATGCTCTGTTGGTCCTGAGACTGCGGCGGCGCTCCAGGCTCCTGCCCCGGCGGCCCCATACCAGGCGGTCCCATACCAGGCATCGGCGGGGGCGGTGCCCGCTTGATGAATTGGTCGAAGTTCCGCAGGCCCAGCCCGTCGGTGTAGACCTTCCGAAGCAACGGAACGGGGTCCACCATGTTGCCGCCCATCTGGAGGGTCTGAAGCATGATGGGGTTCATCACCGCCTGCATGTAGCCCAGTGCGTTCTGCGTCCGCTGTTGCTGGTTCGCCGCCTGGCTGGACGCCATCCAGCGCCAGCGGGCACGGAACGCCAGGTCTTCCGGACGCACCGGGATAGCCTCGCCACCAACCAGTGCCATCACTTCCTTGTCCCGATACTGCTGCGCCAGCGCGTGGGCGCTGTAGAGCAGCGGCGTCATCACCTGGCGCTCCAGCTCCTCCACGATGTCCTGTAGCGGACCCATCGCGTTCTTCTGGAGAATCTGCATGCCGGTGGCGGTCTTCGCCCCCTTGCCCTGGCCGCTACCCTGGAGCACCGGCGGCGAGCCGCCCATGTCCTGGGTCATCTGGATATAGGCGTTGACGTACTGGAGCCCGTATTGGATGAGTTCAACGGGAGGCCGGTCGAAGATGACACCCTTCTCGTCGGTCATGTCCCAAACCACGCCGGGAGCCAGGGGGCGCATGGGACCGGTGATGAACGCCGGGTTACGCTTGATGACCGGGTTCAGCGTGTACGTCCCACAGTCGTTGGTCTGGTTGGCAAAGTCGTTGGTGAGCCCCTGCATCGGCCGAATCTTCCGGCCGAACCCGTGCCCGTAGAAGAAGCCGGGGGCGGTGTTCATCCTGCCAACCTTGTACGGCGAGCGCTGCTCAAAGGTCGGGTTGCGCTTCACCGAGACGGGGGTACTGCCCGCCATGATGGCCCTGACCGGCACTGACTCCTCACGGTCTTCGCCGGGGAGGTAGGCGCGGGCGGGGAGCTTCAGGAATGTCCAGCACTCGGAGAGCATTCGCTGCTCACCGAGGGCGTTGCCAGACAGCCCCTCGGGAAGCGCGCCCATCCCGCCGCCGTCACCGACCATCGACGCCAGGTTGTGCAGGTGGTTGGGGTCGATGGGCGCGTTGAGCGCCTCCTGCGCGTTGAGGAACACCTTCTTCCGCACCATGTCGAGGATGTACTGCTTGGTCACGTCCAGGTCCTCGAACACCAGCGTCGCCTCTTCCAGGCTGTCGATGGTGGCCGGGTAGACGTACCAGTAGAAGATGCTCCGCGCGACGACGCGCAACCCGTCATAGACAGTCTGCGGTCCGAAGGCGGGTGTGCCGGCCGGCGCGCCTCCGAGTGCCTGCCGGAGCGCATCCATCTTGGAAAGCCGCCGGCCCTGAGCCGCAATCTTCTTCCACCAGAAGTGCTTCAGCGGCGAGTTGCCGTAGGCGGCGAACTGCCGCAGGAACGGCTTGATGGCGCCGATGCCGGCGACCGTCTCCAGCTCCCACTGCATATACGCCTTGCCGGTGCGTGCCCGCTCATGGTTCGCCTCGTCCATGTCGTCCACGTCGAAGTACTCGTCGGACGGGAACAGCCCGCGGGTGAGGTTGGCGGCGATGCTCTCCAGTTGCCGGGACATCAGCGGGAGGAACGCCTCGGAGCGCCCGTTGTATCGCCGGTCTACCCCGTGCCGCATCGAATCCATCGTGCGGATAGCGCGCCACTCCTCCTCCAACCCGGTGCGATTGAGACGGGTCCAGTTCATCACCTCGAAGAGGGTAGTTTCACACTGGAGCTTCACGTCGGGGTCTTCGGCGAAGTTCTCGGTGGTGGGGAAGGCACCCTGAAACATGGCACCCTGCGCGTTCTCGACCACTTCAGCCAGCGGGGTTTGGATGAACTCGTCACTCATTGTGAAACCTCGTGGTCGAAACTTGAGTCGTACTCAAGGTTTTGCGGCAGGTGGTCGAAGCGTTGCGGAGCCATACCGCCATACACGTTGTCGACACCATATCGCAACGCATCGCAGAGGTGGTCGTAGTAGCCGTCTTTGAACGGCTTCTGCCCATCCTTGTCCATGTGGTATCCACCGCGCAGGGCAGACGTAAGGACATGGCAACTGGCGCTGACCTGGAACGCTGGCTCCCCTTCAACGAGCTGCTCCATCAACTGGCGCAGCCGGCGAACCCCGGTGTCAATCTGCGTCTTCTTGTACCGGATGAGGATGCCAGCCTTGTAGAACTCAGCCAGCGTCTGCCCGGTGTCCTTCTTCTGAACCACTGCCGGGTCGCCGAAGTCGATGGTCTGTTCGGCGCCGGGGAACGACTGCTGAGTGAGGGCGATACAGCGCTTGGCGAAGGCGGTGGCCTCGGTGCTCTCGCCCAGGTGCTCCTTGAAGATGATGAGCCGGCCGAAGGTATCGACCTTCGCCCAGATACACGCGGGCCGCTGGTAGCCAAAGTCCCAGAAGCGCAGCAACGTGTCGCCGACGTACCACTTGGCGGTGTCTCGGATGTGGATACCGGAGCGAAACTCGCGGTAGACGGGCTGCCCCTCAAAGGTGGAACCCCATACCCCCTCAATGAGCCGCTGGCGCATGTCGGGCGGGAGGCTCTTGGCGAGGTTCTCGTAGTAATCGGGGGGTAAGTTGGTGATGTTCTCACGAGGCGACGGGAGGAACAGCTTCAACCAGGCGTCGCCTGTAACCTTGTCCTGGAAGTCCCGGCCGGTGCAGGCGGTATAGAGCCAGTGATGCTTGTCGGGCGGGTTGAAGGCCAGCCCGACGCTGTAGTCCCCGCCCTTGTGCCGGAGGCGGGTGTTGATTTCGTGGATGCGCGCCTCCTCGACCTCGGCAGCCTCGTCAACGATGGCCCAGTTGAACTCGTAGCTGCCGAGCATGTCCTTGAGGCCCATGAAGGTGACTTGAGACACGTCGCCGCCCTCTACGGCGGGGCGAATCCACCACTTCATGGGCGGCGACTTGTCCCGGTCGAGCAAGACACCCCTGGGAAGGCGGTTAACCATCTCTTCCAACCGCAACGCGGTGGTGTCCATCAGGTCGTTGTAGTCGGCGCGGGCTACCAACCCCTTGCTGCCGGGCTGTAGCAACGCACGCATGAGCCCCGACGCGCATAAGGTGGATGTCTTGGCGCAGCCGGCCGGTCCCATATACGCCTTGAGGCGTTCGGGGCTGTAGGCGAAGGCTTTCTGTGTCGGGTTGATTTCGCCGCCGAGTAACAGGGCGAAGAGTCCGTCGTAATCGAGCTGCTGTTGCTCACCGGTGGTCGCTGACTTCGCCTCGCGGAAGCGTTCTAGGGCGCTTTTCCTCACGGCTTCACCCCCGCCTTCACATCCACAACCTGAGCGTCAACGGTCTGCGCCCGCTGGGACCACGGAGGCGCCAGGTTGCCGCCAGCGTTGATGACGATGATGGGTGACGAGCCGACTCCGCCCTTGTCGGTCTTGCCGAAGCCGGTGCGGTCGAGCACTTCGAGGGCGGCATCGTAGCGTTCGTCGCCGCTGCCGAGCTTCAGGCGGTACTCAACTTCAGCGAGTGCCGCCGGCGCGAGGGAGGCGAGGCGCCCGGTGACGAACTTGTCGGCAGCGTCCCCCTCCAGGTTCGCCGGGACCTTGAGAAACTGGTGTCGGGCGTCGAGCCTGGCAATCGCCGAGGGCGAAACCTCCTCGTCGGTGATGGTGTTGGTGTTGAAGGCCGGGTCTTGGAGAGTGGCCTGCTTCGGGCGGGTGCCCTTACTCCCACCGCCGCAGAAGACGGGAGTGCATTCGCCCTCGGGACCGACTCGCCCAATCTTGTGCCAGCGGGGACAGTACTCCTGTCCCTCAACGGTGGTGTCGTTGGGCTTTTTTCTTCGCGTTCGTGACACGTTTCCTCCAGTACTGGGAAGCTCTGACCCCGTTGGTGTTCCAGACCTGCCGGCCTAGGGTGGTGCCGAGCCACGAGGAGGCGGGAACGCCTCCCTTGGTGGCGTTCTGAATACGGAAGGCGATGCTCAGGTCAGGGAGAACCTGTCCCCGCGCCAGGTAAGCCACGCGGTCGGGACGCAATTCGACGAGTTTGGCGAACCGGTAGAAGTTGATGCCCTGCGTCTTGAGCCACTTCAGCAGCAGAGTGTCTTCGGCGGCGCGTGTCCACGGTGGCGCACCCCTGACGGCGGGTATGTTGACGTTGAATCGCGGGTGATTGCGCGGCACCCGCTCACTATACGATTATCGAGTACCTCCGGTGGAGGTACTCGGTACTGAACGTTTGTGAGGTAAAATGGTGAATCGCATTTTTGAGTGGCGATTCAGCGATTTCTCAGAGGAGAAATGCGATTTTCAGCGCAAAAAGTAGGCTGTTTTGACCACCCGGAGTGGGGGGCTCCCGAATGGGTGGTCGCCCCCACCATAGTCGATTCGTATTTTCTGTCAACCCCCTCACACCCCCCTTTTCCCCTCTACAGGAGCACCCTTGGCTATCGACCCTGACGACCCTGGGACTGTGCCTTTTGCCTTCTGCGCCGACATGCCCCGTAGCGATGGCGTGCCCGTTAAGGGGGATAAAGAAAGCGCGAGGCCGGAGGCCGAGCGCGCTGTGCCCGTTGTTGTCGCTGAAGCTTCGACGGGCATGGGCGTAGCTACTGATGGGAAGGGTGACGAACCGCCGATTCCCCACTGCGCCGACTGCGATGCGCTCCTCGACAGGATGTATGTGAAGCGGTTCGGGGTGAACCGGTGCGTCGAGTGCGATGTGGTCTTCACCCGGAGTGCGATATTGAGTGGGTGAATCGTGGCACACCACTTAATGGATAATGGGTCCCTCTATCTATATTGGAGAGGCCACCGGGGGAGGTCGGTAGGGGCACCCAGGTCCCCATGCGCCCGACCCTCGTGTTCACTGCGTTCACACTCGGCAGCAGCCGTCGAGGGGCGGGGTATCGAGGTGTGACGCCAGAGGGGAGTGACCCCAGGTTCGAGGCCAAGGGGCCAGGTGCGAGGCATCACGCCCGCCACACCTCGCCATGCGTAGACATAGGCAGTGACAAGGCCAGACATAACAGCCTCGAAGGTGTACTCGCTCCCGCTCGTACACGTGTCTCCGCCTTCGGCTTCCTCGCTTCCCAGCTCCCCCACCAACCAACCGCCCGATGCCATCCACCGAGATTCACCGCACTCTGTGCCGAGCGCATAGCTCCGAGAACGCCGCGTCACCACCGCAACGCGTGAATGCCTCACACAGTCACCACGCAACGCGGAAAGCTCTTTGCGACCATGTTTCGCTTGCGCCCCCCAGCACCTCCTGTGTCGCCATCACTATCTTGCGCCTTCGAGTACCGCTGCTTGCCTTTATGTAGAGGAGCCCCCTCCGTCTGGCGGTGACAATTCCCGTCACCCGGCAGTGACAATCCTCGGCACCGGGCCTTACGGAGTGACAATCCTTGTCACCCGCCGTGCCTGGTGAGCCCTGCTAAGTGCTCGATATCGCTAGCGCTCGATATCGCGAGCCGTGGCCCTTGGCTTGCTAAGCATAGGTGCGCAGTACGCAGCAACGAACCAGAGCGGAGCCGGGGACGTAACCACCGACCGGATTAGCACCGCAGACCGCCAAGCCTACTTGGCGCACCCGAACGGGGCCCCGCGAAGCAGACGGACCAGCCCCAGCCACCACCCGAGAGCCCGCAGGGCCACAAGGGGAAGTCAGGCACAGGGAACGCGCCCGAGCATGGAGGGACATACGCCACCCCAGCCAGTGAGGGGAACGGCCCGCGCCTCGGGAATAGAGGCAATCCAGCCGCCTGATATGGGAGCACGAACCAAGGTGCGATGACCTCGGGACGCTGGAAACGGACGCAGGAAGCATTGGGCTTCCTGCCGCCGATGAGAGCCGGGACACAGTGTCCCGCCCCTCACAGGCGCAACACCCCATCTACGGAGCCGCACACATGACCGATGCCGCAATCACCCTCCTCGCCCTGGAAGCAGCCGCGAAGCTCGCCGAAGAGAAGTATCAGACCGCACGCCGCGCTTTCGGGATGAGCAACGTAGCCGAGAGCGACGACGCCTTTCGCCGCCTGGCAGAAGCTTGCGACGCGGCAGACGCAGCGGACGCCGCAGTCAGGGAGGCACACGCAATCTGGGAGGTGGAAGACTTCGACGCCTACGTCCAGAGCTTGGAGCCGCAACCGGTCGATGACGGCTTGCCGTTCTAAGCCCAGGCAGCGGAGGCCAGCGAGACAAGCTAACCCCTTGATTTCC
>Ga0209417_1005086_pt1 | contig 14884 bp, 12 predicted proteins | sample RifGroF2_FD_184002 | JGI IMG/M metagenome (GOLD analysis project Ga0209417, IMG submission 184002) | Groundwater microbial communities from Rifle, Colorado, USA - Groundwater F2 (SPAdes) (version 2) | ecosystem: Environmental > Aquatic > Deep subsurface > Groundwater | place: Rifle, Colorado... | reverse complement strand
GGGGGACGGAACCACCGTCGGCAGAACATCACCGGTGGAAACGACAAGCCGATATGCGCTCGAATCGGGCGAAGTGCTCACCGGCTTCTTCCTGGGATATGGGGCGGATAGTTCTTTCGTCGGAACCAGTCACGGCCGGGTTTTCGCGTTCGGTCACAACGATTATGGGATCTTGGGCGACAACACGACGACCAGTCGCACGACTCCCATTTTGGTCAATCATACCCTGTTCAGTTATTACGCGACAAGTCAGTTCGATTATCTCGAAACGATCGCGTTGATCGCCGATCCGACGAGGGCGGGCTATACCTTCGTCGGCTGGTATACCGACAGCGGATTGACGCAAGCATTCGCCTTGACGTCGATGCCCCCGAATCATATCACGCTCTATGCGAAATGGGAGTAGGGAATCCCTTCAGATCATCATATAAATATAGGAAAAGCTGTAAGTTATGGACTTGACAAGTCAATCACTTGCAGCTTTTTTTATTATCCTTCATGATTCTTGCGAAATCGTCACTCATTAAAATCCATGACAACCAGTTAGGTATTCGTGTAAATTGCAGAGTAATCGATAAAAGGTTAGGTCGCATTATCGAAGCGTAGCTGAATAAATCTCATTTTGGGTGATATAGATTCATTCGTTTTTTGGCAGATAGGGAAAATCTCCCTTTCTGCAAACAAAAATAGGCTTGATATCAGTGTATCAACCCTATGCTTGTTAAATGTCTAAGGTATAGGGGTTTAATACGATTTTAGCACCCTAGCCCCATATCGTGTAGATTTTTTGCACCCCTGAATTATGGCTTAACTTGGACGTTTATATATAAGTAAGATAAATACTGACAACGACAGTGAAAATACCCTTTACAATCCAATTTTATGTTTATATCAAAGGACGCCAGGAGGGAAATGTTGCAAAGGAGCCTTCTTTTGTAGTAGTTACTTTTCTGACCTCTGAACCATCGGCATTCATTACGTAGATTTCACTTTTTCCATCAGCCTGAGACATAAAAACAATTTTTGATCCATCTGGGGACCATCTTGCACCAATATCCAGATGGTTGTTATTCGTTAATGCGATAACCTCACCCGTCAGAAGATTGAGAACACAAATTTCATAACTATTTATGTCGGTATTTCCTTCAGGTGAAAGAAACTGTTGAAACATAATAAACTGACCATCTGGTGACCACATAGGAAAGGATTCATTGCTTGGTGAATCAAGCAATTTAGCGATATTTGTACCATCGCTTGTAAATGGTACGATGGAAACGTAGGAAAACGGCGGAGAAAAATGTCGGTTTCAGACGGTTCCATTTTTGATATAATCGAGTCCATAGCGACTGGAGGATATCAAAGTGAGAAAGGACATCATGGAGGCCATGGAGATCTTGAAGAAACAAGACATCAAGCCAAACTACGCAGAACTGGGGAAGACGTACGGATGCGACTATCGGACGGTGAAGCGGTACTTCGAACAAGATGACGAAGCGAAAACGGAATGGAAGCCGCGGCCGTCGAAACTGGACGGGTATCGGGAAACGATTCATATGAAGGTAGAGATCCCGTGTACCGCAGCGGCGATCTACCAGTTCATCCGAAAGCAAGGATATACGGGAAAGTACACGATCGTCAAGAAGTACTGTCAGACGCTCAAGCAAGAGCGGCTGAAGAAAGCGACGATCCGGTTCGAGACGACCCCGGGACTACAGGGACAGGTGGACTGGAAGGAATCGATGCGGATCGTGAGCCGGCAAGGCGAAGTGTTCGAGATCAACCTCTTCTTGATGATCCTTGGTTTTTCACGTCTGAAGTATCTGGAGTTGACGCTGGACCGCAGTCAGGACACGCTGCTTCAGGCGATGGTGAACGGATTTCAGTATTACGGCGGCGTGCCGCGAGAGATCCTGTTCGACAACATGAGGACGGTGGTGGACCAGTCGCGGACGGCCTATGGAAAAGCGGTGATCAACTCGACGTTCTATGAGTTTAGCAAGGACCTTGGTTTCGAGGTGATCGCGTGTCGGGCGTACCGGCCGGAGACGAAAGGAAAGGTCGAGAATCTGGCGAAGATCACGGAACGGCTGCGCGTGTACAACGGCGAGTTCGAGACGCTGGAGGAACTCGATGAATTCGTCCGAGAGATGAACCTGGATTTGAATCGGGAAGTCTCGCAGGCGACCGGCGAACGACCGATCGACCGTTTCCAAAAAGAAAAGGAATATTTGAATCCGTTACCGCAAGCAGACATCCTGGAGAGTTTCAATACTCAGCCCCTGACAAGGAAAGTATCCCGGGAGTCCATGATCACGTATAACAAATCGAAATATTCCGTGAGTCCGAAGCACATCGGTCGCACCGTCGAGCTGGCGGTACGGGGGAATCGGCTCGATATCTATTATAACAAAGAGCTGATTAAAACTCACGAAATAAACGAAAAAGCAGTACACTACGACGCATCGGACATGAAGGAGATCCTGAAATCGGATGTATTCCGGGATCGGAACGACGGGGAGATCGAGCGCTACATCGAGCATAGCCTCTCGATCTACGACCGGCTGTGAGGGCGAGTCTATGAGTAGCTATGTGCAGCTTCTAGATAACCTGGACCGCTTGAAACTGACGAAGATGAAGGAGTACCTCCCACGCTACCTCGACGAGAACGTCGCGAAGGAAATGTCGTTTACGGAAGCGCTGAAGGAACTGACGGAGCAGGAACTGGCGTTCCGGGAAGAACGGGCCTCGGCGATCGGATTGAAGAAAAGCCGTTTTCCGTATCAGAAGGGAATTCGGGATTTCGACTTCGGATATCAGCCCTCCATCAGTAAAGCCCAAATCCTCGACTTCAGTTCACTTCGCTTCCTGGAGACGGCCGACAACATCCTGTTCATCGGCTCTTCGGGAGTGGGAAAGACGCATCTGGCGACCGCGATCGGGATCGAAGCGAGCAACCGCCGCGTCAGCACCTACTTCATCCACTTCACCGACCTGGTCACGAAATTGAAAAGGGCATACGCGGAGAACCGGCAGGAACGCGTCATCAAGCATTTCGCGAGATACCGGCTCTTGATCATCGATGAAATCGGTTATCTACCCATCGAAAAAGAGTATTCCAACCTGTTCTTCCAGTTGATCGCGAGCCGTTACGAACGCCGCTCGACGATCATCACGACGAACCAGCCCCTGTCGCGGTGGGGAGAAGTCTTCGGCGATCCGACGATCGCGACGGCGATCATCGATCGTCTGGTCCATCATTCGAGCATCGTCAAGATCACGGGCAGGTCCTACCGCATCAAAGACAAAATCGTCAACGAGGAACCGGAACTATCCGAGCGAGGAAGAAACTGAGAAGACGAGGGCGGTCAAAAATGTGGAAAACACAGGTCTGAACAGCTTCCTTCTAAAAAACAAAAGGGATAAGACATTAGAACAAGTCAAAGGAACGGAACAAAGAAGACAAAAGTACCAATGACGATTACCTACATTTTATTTCGCCGTTTTCCATCATGTCCACGTTGACTTTTACAATCGTAGAAAGAATTAACCCAATAGGAATCAATATATACCCTACAATTTGATACCAAAAATCAACACTAGACAACACATTATCTTTTGCGGAAGTTACTACAATAAGGTATTTATATTTGTAATTTGAGATATTTGTGGTGTGTTTACATTCATCAATATTCATTGAGAGTCTTCCGTTGCCTAACATCAATATCCAGCCAGATGCAACCAAAGGATAAAGAAAACATAAAGCAAAACTATATCTCTCAGCAGTAATAATATATGACACAAATAAGAGCGATACTAAAAATATTCCGCCTTGGAACATAACAAGAACCGGCATATTATATGTAAGCTCGTTGCTTCTTTCTTTTTTCATAACGAATAACTCCTTAATTAAACTTACTTGTAAGTCGTGTGTGATTAAACAAAGTAATCCACTGCTATAATTGCAAAAAATCCACTAGAATCAGAATACATTATAGGATTAATGGAGCAATCGACAATCAGAAGGACGAGAGGTGGCATTTGATTCAAATCAAGCTTTCATCCAAAAGGAAATCGATGATGTGGAGGACTTTTATGCCTTCAATGTTTCCTGCGCCCTCTAGGTTTCCCACCACCAAGACTTTCTCGTAATTGTTGGGAATGTTCAAAAGATTTGCGATTTCCCTTGGATTGTCTTTGGGCAACTGGAAAGCAACTTGCACATATACTGTTTTTTGGGGAGAAGTACAGACAAAGTCGATTTCGGTCTCATTCAATTTTCCCACAGAGACCTCGAATCCCCTTCTTTTCAATTCCAAATAGACGGTGTTTTCCATTTGAGATCCATAATTTCCCCGATTCCTCCCCAAAACGGCATTTCTCAAACCTAAATCCACGACATAGTATTTGCCGAGAGTCTTCAGTCTTTCTTTTCCACGGATATCAAATCGCTCAGCTTTGTAAAAGACGTAAGCGTCTTCCAACAAGGATAGGTACCGATCAACCGTTTCATGGGACATCTTTCTCCCGGAAGTAGACAAAGCCTGAGCAATTGAACTGCTTGAAACCTGATTTCCGATATTGTCCAAAAGGAACTTCACGACCCGCAACAAAAGGCTTGTGTCTTTGATCCCCCCCCTCAAGCAGACATCCTTTAAAAGAATGCTGTCAAAGAGACTTTGGAGCACGCTTTCGACCATCGATGGATCGCCTAACAAGGATACGCCGGGAAAACCTCCGTTTTCCATGAACTCATTGAAGTAAGTGGGATATTTCATTTCATTTCGATAATTCTTGAACTCGAGATACTCTAAAAAGGACAAGGGCATTACCTTGATTTCGACATATCTTCCGGAAAGATAGGATGCCAGTTCTCCGGATAGAAGCGAGGCATTTGACCCTGTGATGTAAATATCGGAATCAAAAGCAACCCGCAATCCATTGATGACTTTCTGCCACTCATCAACTTCTTGGATTTCATCGAATAAAAAATAGACTTTTTCAGATGTAGTCACTCGTGCTTTCAGATAATCATACAATGCCGAAGCGGTTTTGAGGGAATCGGAGTCGGGATGTTCAAAATTGATGTAAATGATGTTCATCTCGGAAACTCCGGTTTCCTTCAGATGATTCATAAACAGCTTCATGAGAAATGACTTTCCCGAACGACGAACACCGGAAACGACTTTTACATATTCCGTGTCTTTGAATTTGATGAATGCTTTCAAGTATTTTTCACGCATTTTCAACATGCTATCCACCCCTGCCATCATTATAACATAAAGATTGATTAAGTAAATACTTTTGCGGTTTAAAACGCAAAACTTAATACTTTTTGATTTTTTGCGTTTGCACTGGAATTTATAATGAACTTTATTTGCCGACATCATCATGAAAAAACTCGCCTCCGAACCTTGTCGGAAGCGAGCCGGACGATGATGATCGATTGCATTTCATGATGATGGACATTTCTACTGGAGGTTGTGCTTGATAATCTCGATGAAATATCGGTGTACGGACAAGTTTTCTGATAGTTCGGGATGGAATGCGGTACCAAGTTGGTTTCCCTCTCGCACCGCGACGATATGTCCGTCGACGGTCGCAAGCACCCGCGAGGTGCCGTTCGTCCGGGCGACGTAGGGCGCGCGAATGAAGACCATCGGGATCGTGCCGATGCCGTCCATCGGCGCTTCCGTGCGGAAACTGCCGAGCTGGCGGCCGTAGGCGTTCCTGACGACATCGACGTTCATCGTCGCAAAGTAGCTGCGGGCGTCGTTGTCGATCTTCTTGGCAAGCAGGATCAACCCGGCGCACGTGGCGAACACCGGCAAGCCGTTTTTGATCAGGTCGCGCAGCGGTTCGAAGAGTCCTTCGTCCCTGAGCAGTTTTCCCATCGTCGTCGATTCGCCGCCGGGCAGGATCAGCCCGTCCATCGGACGAAGCGTGCCCAGATTGCGGATCTCGTAATGCGGCACCCCAAGACGGTCGAGCATTTTGGCGTGCTCGAGAAAGGCGCCCTGGAGCGCCAGGATTCCGATCAGCATGGTCTCATTTTCCCCGCTCGGCCATCAAAATGTCGATTTCGCCCTCGTTGATCCCGACCATCGCGTCGCCGAGGTCTTCGGAGATCGCGGCGAGGATTTTCGGGTCGTGATAGTTCGTCACGGCCTTGACGATCGCGGCCGCGCGTTTCGCGGGATCGCCGGATTTGAAGATACCCGAGCCGACGAAGACGCCTTCGGCGCCGAGTTGCATCATCAGCGCGGCGTCCGCGGGGGTCGCGACGCCGCCGGCGGCGAAGTTCACGACCGGTAAACGGCCGGCGTCGTGGACCTTCTTCACGAGTTCGTAGGGAACCATCCATTCCTTCGCGGCCTGGTAGAGTTCGTCCTCGCGCATCGAGGAGAGACGGCGGATTTCGCTTTCGATCATGCGGATGTGGCGGACCGCCTGGACGATATCGCCGGTTCCTGGCTCGCCCTTCGTGCGGAGCATCGAGGCGCCTTCCTGGATCCGGCGCAGCGCTTCGCCGAGATCACGGCAGCCGCACACGAACGGGACGTTGAACTTGGTCTTGTCGATATGGTATTTGTCGTCGGCGGGCGACAGCACTTCGCTTTCGTCGATGTAGTCGATTTCGAGCGCTTCGAGGATCTGCGCTTCGACGAAATGGCCGATGCGGACTTTCGCCATCACCGGGATCGAGACGGCGGCCTGGATTTCCTTGATCAGTTTCGGATCGCTCATCCGCGAGACGCCGCCGGCGGCGCGGATGTCGGCGGGGATGCGCTCGAGCGCCATCACGGCGCAAGCGCCGGCCGCTTCGGCGATCTTTGCCTGTTCGGCGGTGGTGACGTCCATGATGACGCCGCCCTTGAGCATCTGGGCGAGTTGCTTGTTCAGTTCATAACGATCGTTTTGCATCGTGAATACCTCCAAAGGTAACTTGCCATATACTCTCATTATAGACTCATCTGGTCATCTTCAAAGATTCAGAATGAATCAATGTGATAGGACCAGAGAGGAAAAAGAGAATCGCGGGCGGCGATTCTCTTGAACGGTTCAGTTGCTTTTCGGCTTTTCCGACTTGACGAGGGCGATGAAGTCGGCGATCGGAAGCGTCGTCTGTTCCTGCTCTCCGTAACGGCGGTAGGTGACGGTGCGATCAAGGACTTCCTTGTCGCCGAGGACGAGTTGATACGGGATCTTGAGGGTCTGCGCCTCGCGGATTTTATAGCCGAGTTTCTCTTCGCGGTCGTCCATCTCGACGCGGAGGTCGTGATCGACGAAGAGGTCGAAGAGTTCCTTGGCGTAGACGGCGTGGAAGGCGTTGTTGACCGGGATGAGTTTGATCTGGACCGGGGCGAGCCAGGTCGGGAAGGCGCCGGCATAATGTTCGATCAGGATGCCGATGAAGCGTTCGATCGAACCGAACAGCGCGCGGTGGAGCATGACCGGACGCTTCTTCTCGCCGTTTTGGTCGATGTAGGTGAGATCGAACCGTTCCGGCAGGTTCATGTCGAGCTGGATCGTGCCGCACTGCCAGATCCGGTTCATCGAGTCGCGCAGTTTGAAGTCGAGCTTCGGACCGTAGAAAGCACCGTCCCCGGGGTTCAGCTTGAAGGGTTTCCCGATGCCGTTCAGGGCGTCGGCGAGCGCCTTTTCGGCGCGGTCCCAGGTGGCGATGTCGCCGATGTACTTCTCCAGCGGTCGGGTGGAGAGTTCGATGTGATAGGTGAGCCCGAAGACCGAATACACATACTCGAAGAGTCGGACCAGTTCCTGGATTTCATGGACGATCATGTCTTCGGTCATGAAGATGTGGGCGTCGTCCTGGGTGAAGTTGCGGACCCGGAAGAGTCCGTTCAGGGCGCCGGAAGCCTCATGGCGATGGACCAATCCGAGTTCTCCGACCTTCAGCGGGAAGTCCTTGTAGGAATGGATGTCGCGCTTGTAGACGAGCATCCCGCCGGGGCAGTTCATCGGTTTGATCGCAAACTCCATGTCGTCGATCGTCGAGGTGTACATGTTCTCGCGGTAGTTCAGCCAGTGGCCGGAGATGACCCAGAGGTCCTTGTTCAGCATGATCGGCGTCTGGATCAGCTTGTAGCCTTCCCTGACGTGGACCTTGTACCAGAAGTTCTCAAGCTCGCGGCGCAGGATCATGCCTTTCGGGAGCCAGAACGGGAAGCCGGGGCCGAATTCCGAAAGCATGAACAAATCGAGCTCCTTGCCGAGCTTGCGATGGTCTCTCTTCTTGCGTTCTTCGACCAGAAACAGGAAATCGGCGAGTTCTTTTTCGGTGTAGAACGCGGTGCCGTAGACGCGGGTGAGCTGCTTGTTTTTGGAATCGCCGCGCCAGTAGGCGCCGGCGAGGCTCGTCAGCTTGAAGTAGCGGAGCCATTTCGCGCTCGGCAGATGCGGACCACGGCAGAGGTCGGTGAAGTTTCCCTGCGAATACAGGGTGATGATCTCACCGTCGGGGAGCGCGCCGATCAGTTCGGTCTTGTAGGGATCCGCGGCGAACGCGGCGAGCGCCTCGGCCTTCGACGCTTCGCGGCGAACGACCGACTTGTTCTCGGCGGCGAGCTTCTGCATCGCCTTTTCGATCGCGGGCAGGTCGCCTTCGGTCAGGACGACGTCGCCGAGATCGATGTCGTAATAGAAGCCTTCCTCGATCGCCGGTCCGACGCCGAACTTGGCGGAAGGATATAGCGAACGGACCGCCTCGGCCAAAAGATGGGCGGCGGAATGGCGCAGGATTTCGAGGGCGAGGGGATCCGTTTCGGTGATGAGCTGGATCGCTGCGTCGAAAGCGAACGGACGGTTCAAATCGAGCAGTTCGCCGTTTACCTTGACGGCGACGCATTTCTTGGCAAGCGAGGGCGAGATCGACTGGGCGATTTGAAAACCGGAAACCGGGCTTTCGTACTCGCGCGACGAACCGTCGGGGAAACTGATCTTGATCATGGGATTGCCTCCTGTAATAAATTAAAAATCGCCCTTCAAACGAAGGGCGATCTGTCGACCGTGGTGCCACCTTGATTCCGGAAATTGCTTCCGGCGCTCATTGCCTGTAACGCGGGCTGCGGGTCTTTTCGAAGACCGGCTCGGAGGTGGTAATCGACGATGTCCGCAAGACGGCTCGCACCAAATCCGTCCTCGCTTGTGCGTTTGATCGCGATCGTGTCCCCTTCAATGCCTGATAGGGCGTTTCTTATATCTTATTATATTACAAGTTCGGTCAAAGTCAAGAGCGTCGCGTCGGTTTCTCGGTGAGTTCGAATTCGACGGTGAGTTCGCGGATGCGTTCGAAAATGCGGATCGCCTTGGAACGCTCGATGTCCGAGGTGTTGAGCATCATCGCCTCGATGATCGTCTTCATCTTGATGTTGGAGGCGAAGAAGGTCGGGAGTTCGTCGAGGACGCGGTGCTGCAGGATCGGGCCGAGGACTTCGTCGCGGATGAACGGGCTGACCGTTTCGCCGCCGATGTCATCGAGGAACAGCACGTCGACCGTCTTGAGCTGGCGGATCCGTTCTTCGAGGTTGCCTTCGCCGATCGAGGATTTCAATTCGCGGACGAGGTCGGGATAGTAGGCGAAGACGCTCCGGTAGCCCTTCTTGGCGAGTTCGTTGGCCATGCAGGCGAGGATGTAGGTCTTTCCGCCGCCGAAGACGCCGGAAAGATACATGCCCTTCATCGGGTTGGTGCGCGAATAGCGGTTGAGGAAGTCGACCATGTATTTGTGGATTTCCTTGCGCACCGGTCCGATCAGGTCGAAGTCGGTGATGTCGGCCACGAAGACTTTCCGCGGGACGTAGAGGGCGTCGATCCGTTCGAGCGTGGAATCGGAGAGGTTGTAGCGGCATTTCCGATAGGAGACTTCGATTTCCTTGCCGTAGAGGTCGAGGACGGGAGTCATCCCTTCGGTCGCAAGCTTGCATTCATACAGGCCGCGGCACGTCGCGCAGATGTCTTTCCCCTCCTTGAAGACGAGGAAGCTGTTGATGGCGCGGACGGTCTCTCCGTGGGTCAGGTCGTTCTTCAGGACAAAAGCGTTGATCACGGGGTCCTCGAGCAGCCGGTCGATCGTATCATCGGCGCCGGTCGACGACGGAAAGCCGTTTAAGAACTCGTTCAGTTTTTTCATCCTTCACCCCTCCTCACTGGATCGATTTCATGTATTCGTCGAGCCAGTCGATCTTGACGTCCGGCTTGTCTTCCTTGCCGTAGCGGCCGGCCTTGCGGGCGGCGCCGGAATCGCGTTTCTTTTCGTATTCGGCGTTGAGATGCTTGACGTAGTCGACCGCGATCGCCACCGCGTCGATGCGGTTCCGCTTCCACGACAAACCGATCTTTTCGAAGTATTCGTAGGACGGCATGTCGCCGTGGTTGTTCTTGAGCACATACGCGAGCATGACGTTTGTGACGCCCTTGTCGAGGCCGATTTCGTTCAACAGCCGCTCGACGATCCGCAGATCGGCGACGGCGACTTTCCCGCCGGACATTTCCTCAAGAAGTTCCTTCGGGGAAACGGCGCTGAAGTAAGTCGCCGGATCCGTCGTTTCGACCGGATGCGACGGCGCTTCCGCTGTTTCCGGGGTGGGTTCGACGTTCCGGGAGGAAATCTTGTAGGCGTCGCGGGCGAACGAGGCGAGACGGGTGAGATCGACCGGCTTGGTCTTGTCGACGGCGCGCAGCCAGACGTCTTTCATCCCGAGTTCGTCGAGGCCGTACACGTAGGCGAGGTTGTCGATCTTGTTTCTGACGACATCGGTCAGTTGGGCGGGATCGAAGAATTCGGGGGTCATGCTTTCGGTGAAGAGCCGGAAATCAAAGGTGGAATGACGGACCCGGATCGATTTCGATCGCACCCGGCCGGCCAGATCGGCCTCCGATTCGGCGCCTTCGGAAGGCAGGGCCGGAAAGACTTCGTCGAACGCCTTCGTCATAGCCGTCGCGGGTGACCTTGGCGGTCTTGAACAGTTTGATGATCTTCGCATACCGCTCTTCGGTGACGGCGGCTTTGAGATACTGGCCGAGGACGCCGTCGTTGACAAAGCTCGACGCCGACATCGGTAGAATTAGTTCATACAGGAAACAGTCGCTTTTGAACGCGGTCGTAAGGAGCCCGGCCGCCTCCAGTTTGAAGCGTGCCGCCTCGAGGCTTTCGAGTTGGACGTCGAGGATGCTTTCAAGATCGGAATGCAGGTACTTCTCGGAGACGAGGGTCGATTTGTTCATGAGCGCGAAGAGCGTTAGATAGAGCGAAAACGCCGTCACGCCGACCAGCGGCTGGTAGAGCAGCGCCAGCGCCTGAAGATCGGCCGTCGACGCCATCGTCCGGGTATGGACAAAAAACAGGTCGCTTCTGCGCACGCGCTCCATGTCCGGCCTCAGGGATGCAGCGAGACGCCCTTGAATTTCAGAAGGCCGTCGAGATGCTTGAACAGTTCGAGCGCTTTTTTCTTGGGACGGTCGAGACCGACGAAACTGAAATAGTTGATTTTAAGATCGATGCCGGATTCGATCGGCGTGATCTGCGCGACCGTCATGATGGCGTCGAAGCCATTGCCGAGAAGATAGATTTCGCCGTGCGTCTCGTTGATGTCCCTGACGTCGAGCGACGCTTTTTCGGCGATCTTCTGGACCGCGGCGAGGATGTCCTTGAACGAGTTGCGGTAATAATGGGTCCGCAAAAGCGCATCCGGATGAAGTTCGCGGGTTTCGCAGGTGGTCATGAAGAAACTGGTAATGGACATGGCGTCAACTCCTTAGGATGGCGAGCACCGTTACGAACTCCTCGTGGAGTTTTCGGCGGGTTCCCGCATTGTCGATTTGATGCGTCGCCTTGCGGCATTTTTCCTTGAGCGGCATCTGCGCGCCGATGCGGCGCAGGGCTTCTTCGCGGGTGATTCCGTTGCGTTTCATGAGCCGTTGTAGCTGGATCCGCGGGGGACACCAGATCGCGACCGTCGCATCGCAGAACGTCTCGAATCCCGCTTCGAACAAAAGCGGCACGCTTGCGACGACGAGTTCGGCGCCCTGTCGCTTCTGATCTTCGATCCACGCGAGCATCGCGGCGCGGACGGCCGGGTGGGCGATCGCGTTCAGACGCTCGCGGGCGGCGGCGTCCCGAAAGACGATTTTTGCGAGGACGGCACGGTCGATTTCGCCGAATGCGTCCTGAATGCCGGAACCGAAGGCGGCTACGATGTCATTATACAATACTTTCCCGCTTTTTGACAAATCTTTATAGACGGCGTCGGCGTCCAGAACCGGATAACCGGCCTTGCGGAAGAGCCGCTGCACGGCGGACTTGCCGGAGGCGATCCCGCCGGTCAGGCCGACGACGAGTCCCTTTCCCGGTTTCTGGATCTGGCAGTGCGGGCATAGGTACGTTCCGCGGCCGCCGACGACCGTTTTGACGATCGTCGCGCCGCACATCATGCATGGTTTGTCCTTCTGCATGTGGACCCGCAGTTCGGTCTGGAACATGCCGCTGACGCCGAGACTTGATACATAACTGCGGATCGTCGTGCCGCCGTCTGAAACGGCGCGTTCGATGACCTGCTTCGCTGCAACGGCGATCCGGTCCCATTCGCTCCGGAGCAAATGCTTCGCCAGCGTCATGGGATGGACGAGGGCCCGAAAGAGGGTTTCGTCGACATAGATGTTGCCGAGTCCCGCGACGACGGTCTGATCGAGCAGAAACGCTTTGACGGGGCGGGCCGCCGTGTTTCCGCGGCGGGCCAGATAGGCTCCCGAGAAGGCCGCGGAAGCGGGTTCGGGACCCATCGCGTCGATTGCCTTCAGACGCAGTTCCTTGCCTTTGGGAACGAGTTCCATCGTGCCGAACTTGCGCGTGTCATGATAGCGAAGCGAGGATCCGTCGGTGAAGCGGAAGACGACGTGTTCGTGTTTCGCGAGGGGATCGACGGCCGGTTTGAGAAAGTATTTTCCCTCCATCCGGAGATGCGAAACGAGCGAGATGTCGTCGAGGACGAAGAACAGATATTTGCCGAAGCGGCCGAGCGAGGCGACGGTCTGACCCTTGAGACGGGCGCTGAAGGCGGCCGGTTCGAGACCGTGGATGATGCGCTCGCAATGAACGTCGACTTGCGCGATCGTCTTTCCGACGAGCCGGGGTTCGAGCGTGCGCCGGATCGTTTCTACTTCCGGAAGTTCGGGCATGTCATTTCACCTCGTAAAGATTTCTGCCGAAATCGCCTTCGACCTTGAGCGGGACATGGAAGGCGACGGCGTGCTCCATCAGGTCGACGACGACATCGGCGACGGTCGCTTTTTCCGTGATCGGCACGTCGAAGACAAGCTCGTCGTGGATCTGCAGGATGATCCGCGACTTGAGGCCGCGACGCAGGAATTCATCGCGAATTTTCACCATCGCGATTTTCAGGATGTCCGCGGCGGTTCCCTGGATCGGCGCGTTCATCGCCATCCGTTTCCCGTTTTCACGGACCATATAGTTGTCGGCGTTGATTTCCGGGATGTAGCGGCGACGTTGGAACAGCGTCGTCACGTAACCCTTGGTCTTGGCGTCGTCGATGGCCGCGTTCATATAAATCTTGATCTCGGGGAGTTTGACGAAATAATCGGCGATGAACGCCTCCGCCTGCTTGGGCGAAATCTTCAAATCCTCGGCGAGACCCCAGGAGGTCTTGCCATAGATGAGACCGAAATTGACGGCTTTCGCCTGCCGGCGCTGATCCGGCGTGACATCCTGCCTGTTGAAGACGAGGCGGGCCGTATGGGTGTGGATGTCATCGCCGCGATGAAACGCTTCGATCATGTTTTCGACATGCGCCATTTCCGCGAGAACCCGCAGTTCGATCTGCGAATAGTCGCACGAGTAAAGCAGGCTTGAGGCATCGGACGGAATGAAGATGCGTCGCAGTTCCTTGCCTTCCTCGGTGCGGACCGGGATGTTCTGGAGGTTCGGTTCGATCGAAGAAAGCCGACCGGTCTGGGTCAGCGTCTGCTTGTAGATGGTGTGGACGCGTCCGTCGTGTTTGACTTGGGTCGCGGCCCGGATGCCTTCGTAGTAGGTCGAGTAAAGTTTCGTGGCCGACCGGTAGTCGGTGATCTTGTCGACGATCGGATGGAAGCCGGCCAGCTGTTCGAGCACGGACGCGTCGGTCGAATAGCCGCTTTTCGTCTTTTTATAATAGGGGAGGGCAAGCTTTTCAAAGAGGATCGTGCCGAGCTGCTTCGTGCTGTTGATGTTGAATTCTTCGCCCGCGAGTCCGTAAATGTCCTTTTCGAGGATCGCCGCCCGCGCGGCGAGGTCGGTGCCGAACGCTTCGAGCGCTTCGAGATCGACCTTGATGCCGGCATATTCCATGTCCGCGAGCGTTTCGGCGAGCGGAATCTCGATTTTTTCGAGCAGGTCGGTCTGATCGTAGGAAGCGTTCACGGCGAGGATCTTCGCCTTCAGGTCGCGCACCGCGACGGCCTTCTCGGCGGCGTGCCGGCGATATAAGTCGGGATCTTCCGGCAGGGCGTATTTCGCCCCCTTGCCGAAGACTTCCTCGTCATAGGCGACGGCTTCATACCCGAAATTGGCGACGACGGAGCGGAAATCGTCACGGGTCAGGTTGGGATTGGTGAGATAGCTTGCCAGCATCAAATCGAAGCGGAACCCATTGGCGTCGAACCCCGCCCACTTGAGGGCGACTTTCATCTGCTTCAGATCGTAGGTATCCTTTGCGATCGAAGGATCGCTCATCCACGTAACGAGCGAGGGGGTGTTCTTGAAGGTATCGAAAGCCACGAAATACGATCCGGATGCGGTCGCGAAGCCGAACCCGAGGATCGTCGCCGAATGGTAGTTTGGCCCGAATGTTTCGATGCATACGGCGGCCGG
>Ga0209417_1005082_pt1 | contig 14895 bp, 14 predicted proteins | sample RifGroF2_FD_184002 | JGI IMG/M metagenome (GOLD analysis project Ga0209417, IMG submission 184002) | Groundwater microbial communities from Rifle, Colorado, USA - Groundwater F2 (SPAdes) (version 2) | ecosystem: Environmental > Aquatic > Deep subsurface > Groundwater | place: Rifle, Colorado... | reverse complement strand
AATCAGAACTCCGATGAATGCCATCATTGGATTCTCCAAAATGATCGGTTCTCCTGAATTTGATGATGAAGAGAAAAGCAAATTTATTGAAATCATTATTTCGAATGGAAAAGTGTTGCTGTCATTGATCAATGATATGATCAGTCTTTCGAAAATTGAAAGCAACACGCTGGTGGTAAAAATTGGACCATGCCGGGTTAATGACATGATGGTTCACCTTTACAAGGAGTTTGGATATGAACTTGACGAAAATAAGCACATCAACCTGAAAGTAAATTGCGAAAATTCAAATCAGAAATTTGCCGTAAATACTGATTCAATATTACTTCAGTCGATTTTACACAAACTCATCGATAACGGAATTAAGTTTACTGAAGAAGGAGAAGTGGAGTTCGGGTACCGGATTATTGAACCTAATTTTGTTGAATTTTTTGTCCGCGACACTGGCATCGGCATAGCTGAAAGAGATCAGGAACGCATTTTTGAAAGGTTTCACCAACTCGATAACCGGACTATTCGCGCCTATGAGGGTACTGGTTTAGGATTGTCCATTTCGCAACACTATGTTCGTTTGCTTGGTGGAAGCTTAAAAGTAAAATCAAAGATTGGTAAAGGAACTACATTCTCGTTTACAATTCCTTATAAGAAAGATGAAAGTCCACTGAAAATTGTTCGCTAATTCAGTGTGTATTATAAAGTTCAACAGTAAATAGGTTAATTACTTAATAACCCGATCTCGACGTAAGCAATAGACTAACATCTTATAAATAAGCTAATAAGGTTAGCATTATTGGCTGATGGTTTTCTACTAAGGTTAAGAAGTGGATGATAAGGTTTTAAAACCTTATTTTTTTTATCAAACCTAAGTAGAAATTTTATGCACAATTCTCCCCAACCTTATTAACTTGTTGTTTTTCAATAGTTATCTATTCAATTTAATACCGAACTCAGTTTAATAGAATCTACTTGATTGCCGAATTAAGGCTGGTGTATCCAACCAAACGGTCGTAGCGCGCTGCCACGTCCCGGTAATAAGCGAATATCTGGTAATCGTTTTCAGTCAGGAAATAAGTTCCTTCCAGGTTTACGGAATCTGCATTTTTTGCCCCTTCCGGAACATATACATATTGGTAATTGTAATACCCCTGTTTAAGCATTAAGGTAAGTTCATAACCGGCCCGTTCAAAATTCCATTTCAGTTCATTCGATTTGTTTGCATTCCAACCTGTAAAAGCTCCAAATACATTTACTGTTCCGCCAACTAACTGGCTGGGCATGGCTAAAAAGAAATGCACAAACATATAGTCACATTCTGTATCATAATCAGTTACCCGATCCTGACTTTCGATTACAAAATTTCCGTTCATTTCTTTATAAGTACTGTATTTTTTATTGCTTCTGATCTCATCGGGCAGCAAAGTAACATGGTAATAGGGTCTGAAAAATTTTATCTCACCCACATTCTCACCGTTATATCGTTTGGTTCGGATATCGAAATACCGGAATTCGTTTCCTCCCGGAAAGACATTTTCTTTGTTGTAATCATATTCCAACTGCTGATCTCGCATGAAACTTGGCTTCAATCCCTGAATAGCATTATCCCACCGCCGGTTTTGCATGAGCACAATTTTGATGTCGTCACGCTGATTCAACAACCTGAGTTTTTCATGAAATAGCTTAAAATCAACTTCCTGATTTTCTCCATTAAAAGAATCGAACGTTGCTTTCTTCACCATTCCTTCAATCCTGACCAAAGGTTCGACCACATAGAAGCGCTGAATCATTACCAGGTTTTCGCGATTGTTATTTTCAAAAACAACTACCGCATAATTTCCTGAATAGATAGGCGAGCATTCTTCATTGGGGATTCTTAGCTGATAATTCACAAATTTAACCGTAGTGTTAAAACTTTGCGCATAATCATTTATCGGATTATCCGGAAACCCTTTCAAATATTCACTTTGACGGATATAAGATTCATTCCAGTTGGCATCGCAGTGGATCAGGGTATAAGAGTAATTTTTTGCATCTTCCGCCAGGTCATCAAATTTGAGAATTAGCTGAACATCGCTCCCAAGCTCAAATACGGGATTTGAAAGCTCGTTACCATCCCTGAACAACTGAACCGATTTAATTTCTTCCCTGAAAACGGAATTCTGATAGTAGTAGTTGTCTGTTTTTGACGCCCCCAGCGAATTTAGACTAAAAAAAATATTCAGAAGTGGTAAAAAAAGTAAAAGTTGATATTTCATTTTGATTCTGGTTTTTCGCTATACTTGATGTTGGCTAACTAAAGCACGGGAATTCTAAATCATGTCCCTGATTTATAAACGAATTTAGCTGGTCATTATTTTAAATAATTCAAGTTTGTTGGCAAAGATTAAGAAAAGATTTTTAAATTTTTACTTTTACAAATCTATTAATAAACCATACGAGGGAATGCGATGTCAAAGGTTGTTCATTTAAAACGTGGATTAGATATCCGTTTAAAGGGGGATGCCGAAAAAGTATTTGGATCTTCGGTCAAAATTGATCAGGTTGCCCTTAAACCGACAGATTTCCCAGGGCTTTCACCAAAAATTCTGGTAAAGGTAGGACAGGAGGTAAAGGCAGGGGAGCCTGTGTGTTTAGACAAATACAATCCCGAAATATTAATTACTTCCCCTACCAGTGGCGAAGTACTGGCAATCAACCGTGGTGAACGAAGAAAAGTGCTTGAAATAGTAATAAAAGCGGATGGAAAAAATACTTCAGTTGATTTTTCAAAAGCTGATCCTGAAAATCTTTCACGTGAGGAAATTAGAGACCGGCTAAAAATTAGCGGATTATGGCCATTCCTGAAACAGCGTCCATATGGAACTGTTGCCAAACCTGAAAGTACACCTTTGGGTATTTTTATTTCCGGATTTGATTCTTCGCCTTTAGCGCCTGACTATGAATTTATTTTGAAGGGTCAAACTTCTGCTTTTCAAACCGGAATTAATGCTCTTGCAAAATTAACAGACGGTAAAATTCATGTTGGAATACGTCCCGATCAGGCAAACGGATTCTTCTCCGGGATAAAAAATATAGTCATTACCCAATTTTCGGGTACACATCCTGCCGGAAATGTTGGCATACAAATTCATCATGTAAGTCCGGTTAGTAAAGGTGATTTGATCTGGACCATTAATCCGCAAGAAGTCATTTATATAGGTCGGTTGTTTGAAACAGGGAAGATTGATTTCACTAAAATCATAGCGCTCACAGGTTCAGAAGTAAGCTCACCTAAATATCACCAGGTTATTCACGGCACAAGCATGGCAGGTCTGTTAAATAAAATGACCAAACAAGAAGCCAAAGAACGAATCATTTCAGGAAATGTTTTAAAAGGAGAAAATGTTGGCGCTGATGGGTTTCTTGGATTTTTCGATCAGCAGATAACCGTTATTCCTGAAGGAGATTATTATGAATTCTTAGGCTGGGCAATGCCAAGGCTTAATAAATTCAGTATTTCACACTCGTATTTCTCCTGGCTTTTCCCAAAGAAAAAGTATAAGGCAGATTCGAATCTGAACGGCGAGGAACGCGCTTATGTCATGACCGGTCAATATGAAAAAGTGCTTCCGATGGATATTCTTCCGGTATTCCTTATAAAAGCGATCATAGCTAAAGATATTGATAAAATGGAACAGCTGGGTATTTATGAAGTGATTGAGGAAGACCTTGCATTGTGTGAATATGTATGTACGTCGAAAACGGAAGTTCAGCGTATTCTGCGTGAAGGCATCAATTTGATGATTAAAGAACTGGGTAACTAACTGACAATTTTCTCATGAAATCACTCCGGAAATCAACCTTTGGCGCCATTGAAACTTTTCTGTTTACGCCAAATCACACCTCCAAGTCGGGCGTGCATATTCATGATGCCATTGACTTAAAACGAACCATGATTGTTGTAGTTCTGGCAATGGTTCCAGCTCTGTTGTTTGGAAGCTGGAATATCGGCTACCAAAATGGACTTGCTTTTGGCGTTGAAAGAGGACTAATGGATAACTTCCTTTTCGGATTCATTAAGATTCTTCCCATTATAATTGTATCGTACGGTGTAGGTCTTGGAATTGAATTCATTGCTGCTCAAATCCGTGGACACGAAGTCAACGAAGGATATCTGGTAACAGGGATGCTGATTCCTTTGATTTTACCTGTAAATATTCCACTTTGGATGGTTGCAATTGCCGTTGCCTTTGCTGTGATCTTTGGAAAGGAAATCTTCGGCGGAACTGGCTATAACATCATGAATGTGGCTTTACTTGCCCGGGCATTTCTGTTTTTCGCTTATCCGTCGCAAATGTCGGGCGACGCTGTATGGATTTACGAATTGTCATCAAAAGTTCCGGTCGACGGATTTTCAGGTGCGACGCCTCTTGCACAACTTGCACAAGGCGCAACATCAAAAATGGCTTCTTTCTCCGATATGTTTTTGGGATTTATTCCGGGTTCGATAGGAGAGACTTCAACACTTGCCATTCTGATTGGTGCGGCCATTCTGATCTTCACCGGTATTGGAAGCTGGAAAATCATGCTTTCAACTGTATTGGGAGCGCTTGCTATTGGTTTGCTTTGCAACGTTCTGGCTGTAAACGATTATATGGCTTTACCTCCTTATTATCATCTGGTCATGGGCGGATTTGCTTTCGGAGCTGTTTTTATGGCAACTGATCCCGTAACTGCTTCACATACCGAAAAGGGAAAATGGATCTATGGTTTCATGATCGGTGGGCTGGCTGTTTTGATCAGGGTATTTAATCCTGCTTATCCTGAAGGAATGATGCTCGCCATTCTGTTAATGAATATTTGGTCACCACTGATTGATTATTTCGTTGTCGAAAGTCACATCAAACGTCGATTGAAAAGAGCCAAAACGAAAGCAAATCGATAAAAAGGAAAACTATGAAGAATTTTAGCAATACCTATATTTTTATCTTTTCCATTATTATGGTTGTTATTGTAGCACTGCTTTTATCATTGGCTGCGATGCAATTAAAACCATTTCAGGACAAGAATATCGAAATTGAGAAAAAACAAAATATTCTCGCTTCAATCCGAATTAAATCAACCGTAAATGATGCTGTAGATCTCTATGCCAAATATATTACCGACAGTTATGTCCTGAACAACAAGGGAGAAAAACAAGAAGGAATTGATGCATTTACGGTTGAGTTAAAGAATGAAGTTAGCAAACCTGCCGCCGAAAGGCTGTTGCCGGTTTACATTGGTACACTCGACAATCAGACCAATGCATATGTTATTCCACTTCGGGGTAAAGGATTATGGGGACCAATCTGGGGATACATTTCGTTGCAACCTGATCTGAATACCATTTACGGCGCGGTTTTCGATCATCAGGGTGAAACACCAGGATTGGGAGCTGAAATTTCATATGAATGGTTTCAGAAACCATTCTTTGGAAAAACCATCTTTAAAGATTCGATCGATTTTGTTTCAATCAAAGTTTTAAAAGGCGGCGCCAGGAAAGACGATCCTCATGCGGTGGATGCCATTTCAGGAGGCACAATTACCTCCAAAGGACTTGAAGCTATGTTGGATTCCTGTTTGGTACCCTACAAACCTTATTTTATTAAAAACCGTCAAAAATAAATCCGTTAGCCATGAATATATTTTCTTCAAAAAATTTCAAACTACTTTTGAATCCACTGAACCTGGACAACCCGGTCACGGTTCAGATTTTGGGAATTTGTTCGGCTCTGGCAGTGACTACCAAGCTGAAACCTTCCATTGTGATGGGACTTTCGGTCATTGTAGTAACCGCATTTTCTAACCTGGTCATTTCTTTGATGCGTAATTCCATTCCGCCACGTATCCGCATCATCGTGCAACTGGTTGTTGTGGCCAGTATGGTTATCCTGGTCGATCAGCTTTTGCGTGCATTTGTTTATGATGTGAGTAAACAGCTTTCGGTTTATGTCGGACTCATTATTACCAATTGTATTATCATGGGAAGACTGGAAGCTTTTGCAATGGGAAACAAACCATGGCCTTCTTTTATTGATGGACTTGGAAATGGATTAGGTTATTCCATGATTTTGATTGTTGTTGGATTCATTCGAGAACTTTTCGGATCAGGTGCTATCCTCGGTTACCAGGTTATTCCACAGTCGTTTTACGCTGCAGGGTACATCAACAACGGAATGATGATTATGCCAACTATGGCACTTGTGTTGGTTGGCGTTATCATCTGGATACAACGAAGTTTTAATAAAGAACTGATAGAAAAAGAATAATCCCTTTAAATAATCGATTATGCAGGAAATTATCAACATATTCATTAGGTCGGTCTTTATTGACAATATGGTCTTTGCATTTTTCCTCGGGATGTGTTCCTATCTCGCGGTATCAAAGACAGTGAAAACTTCAATCGGTCTTGGGGCAGCTGTAATATTCGTTCAAATTATTACAGTTCCGGTGAATTACTTATTGCTAAAGTATGTAATGCATCCAGGAGCACTTGTCTGGCTGGGTGACGGATTTAAAGATGTTGATCTGTCATTCCTCAGCTTTATGGTTTTTATTGCAACTATTGCGGCAATGACTCAGTTAGTTGAAATGGTTATTGAAAAATTTTCACCGGCTTTATACAATTCACTCGGAATCTTCCTGCCATTGATCGCTGTAAATTGCGCTATTCTTGGAGGATCATTATTCATGGAACAACGGGAATATAAGAATATCGGTGAAGTTTTATCCTGGGGACTCGGTTCCGGAGTGGGTTGGGCTCTTGCCATCGTTTCACTTGCGGCTGTGCGCGAGAAGCTGAAATATAACAAGATTCCGGCACCACTTCGAGGGATGGGTATCGCGTTTATCATTACAGGTTTAATGGGAATCGCTTTTATGAGTTTTCTGGGAATTAAAATTTAATGTGAATAAAATTGTGTCCGATGATTTTAGGTTCAGTCATTTTTGTAATAATTTCAAGTATAGTAGCCTTTTTGGTTATCGTTCTGGTTCTGGTTTCTGCTTTATTATATGCCCGCGCCAAGCTCACCGCAGTTGGCCAGGTAAAAATCACCATCAACGGTGAAAAGGAAGTTACCGTTAATCCGGGAAGTTCGTTGCTCTCAACCTTGTCTGAAAGTGGAATTTTTCTTCCTTCGGCTTGTGGGGGAGGAGGCACCTGTTCGCAATGCCGTTGCCAGGTGGTTGATGGCGGTGGATCGATACTAGCCACCGAGATCGATCATTTCACGCGCAAGGAACAACAGGAGCACTGGAGGCTTGGCTGTCAGGTAAAGGTTCGCGAGGATATGAAAATTAAAGTTCCGGAACATGTGCTTGGCGTTAGAAAATGGGAATGCGAAGTCGTTTCAAACGAGAATGTAGCTACTTATATCAAAGAATTTGTTGTTCGACTTCCGGAAGGTGAGGTTCTTGATTTCAAATCGGGAGGTTATATCCAGATTGATGTTCCTCAAATTGAGGTTGATTTTAACGACATGATTATTGGCGATGAATATCGACCGGAGTGGGAACGTTATGGCATGTTTAAGCTTCATATGAAAAATCCGGAACCAACATTCCGGGCCTATTCAATGGCTAATCATCCTGCTGAAGGAAACATTATCATGCTGAACATCCGTATTGCTACCCCGCCATTTGATCAGGTGAATGGTGGTTTTCGGAATGTAAATCCGGGTATCTGTTCATCATTTGTTTTCTCACGTAAACCAGGCGATAAAGTAACCATCTCAGGCCCATACGGCGAATTCTTCCTGAAGGAAAATAATAATGAAATGATGTTTATTGGTGGTGGCGCCGGAATGGCTCCAATGCGTTCACATCTTTTCCATTTATTTCATACCGTAAGGGAAACCAAAAAGAAAGTTACGTTTTGGTATGGCGCACGGTCGTGGAGAGAAGTTTTCTATTTTGAAGAATTCATGGCCATCCAAAAGAATTTTCCGAACTTCTCTTTCCACCTGGCCTTGTCAGAGCCTCAATCCGAAGATAACTGGACCGGTGCCAAAGGATTTATCCACCAGGTAATTTACGATCAGTATTTAAGTAAACACGAGGAGCCGGAAGAAATTGATTACTATCTTTGCGGTCCGCCAATGATGAACAGCGCGGTTAATAAAATGCTTTATGACCTTGGCGTACCCGATGAAAATGTCTTGTTTGATGACTTCGGGGGATAGGAAGACCATATGATTTATCATCGTAAATTCATACATCAAAAATCAAAAACCTGGGTGGTTTTTGTTCATGGAGCCGGAGGAAGCAATGTGGTCTGGTTTCGTCAATTAAAGGAATTTAAAAAGCACTTCAATGTGCTTTTGGTTGATTTGAGGGGTCATGGTAAATCCAAACCAGTCGTAGAGGAAGAAGATTCAGAATATTCATTTAATGAGGTTGCACTTGATGTTATCCAGATCATGGATCATCTGGAAATCAAAAAAGCACATCTGGTCGGAATTTCGTTGGGATGTATTGTTGTCAGGGCTATTGATAAACTTGCCCCCGGAAGGGCCGAGTCCATTATTTTGGGTGGTGCTATTATTCAGTTCAACAAAACGCTCAAAGTGTTAATTGTTATGGCGAAAATCCTGAATTCAGTTTTGCCGTATATGTGGCTTTATAAACTGAATGCTTTAATATTAATGCCATTACGTAAACACCGGGAATCGCGTAATATTTTTATTCAGGAAGCAATTAAACTGGGCGAAAAAGAGTTTGCCAAATGGATGAAAATGAGTCGTGAAATCAAATCAAACTTAAATGATTTTCTTTATAAAGAACCATCGGCTCCTGTATTATACCTGATGGGCGACGGGGACCACATGTTTTTACCTATGGTTGCTGATTTAGTCAAACGCCAAGTTAACGCACATCTCGAAATCATTAAAAACAGTGGTCATTGCTGTAACCTCGATCAGGCAGGTATCTTTAACGAGATTTCAATCCATTTTATAAAGAAAAACTCGATAAAGAAGGAAATGTTACAATATAAGTAACTATGCCGGGATGGTAAAATAGAATGTTGATCCTTTTCCAACCTCCGATTCAACCCAGATTTTGCCGCCAAACATTTCAACCAGTTGTTTCGATAGAAACAATCCAATGCCGGTGCCCCGATAGAGATGCTGTTTGTCGTTATCAATTTTCATGAAGCGGTCAAAAATAACTTTCTGATGCTCGGGATGTATTCCAATTCCACTGTCTTTTACTGAGAAGACATAAAATTCATCACCTTTTTTGCAACTCAGTTCAATCAACCCGCTCTCGGTAAATTTCACGGCATTCGATAATAAATTTCGTATAATCTGTTCAAACCTGACCGGATCAATTTTAACGATAAGGCTTTTCATCTCCAGGTTTGCGGCAACAACTACCTTCTTATTGCCTGGCATGGACAACTGAAATGCCTGCACAACTTGTTGCATATGTGGGATAACATCAAAATCCCGAAGTTTCACTGTAAGCTGATTCGATTCAATCTTTGACACATCAATAATATCTTCAATCAGGCTAAGCAAATAGTCGCTGTTGCTTAAAATTTGTTCCATAAACTTCTGTTTGTCCTTTTCGGCAACATCAGGCTCACTTACCAGGGAAGAAAATCCCACGATAGCATTTAGCGGGGTACGTATTTCGTGAGACATGTTGGCCAGAAATGACGATTTAAGCCGATCGGCCATTTTTGCCCGCTCATATTCCTGAATATAATTCTTTTTAATTATCCCCAGAAACGAAAGAGTAAGCAGAATGCTGAATATAAGTCCACTGTAACTGTCATCTAACCTGCCTTGGGAATCAGCATAACTTCCGGTTATATCTGGCAACATCGATTCAAGCACGTAAAGTCCAGTTACGTTTAAAACTATGATACCGGTAATAATCAGGTGATGTTTTTTCTGAAAAAGAAGTATTAAAAAGGAGAAGAAGACCAGGAAAAACTGCAATACGGGACCTTGTGAGCCATAGTTTACGAGCCAGATAACATCAATGAAAAAAAGCATGATCAGTCCAACCGAAAAAAAGACAGCATTATTCCTTTTAATATGCCGAACGATCAGGAAAATGGCCAAAAACAAGACAAATCCAGCCAGGGAAGTTGCTACGATTGAATCCTTTAACTTCATCAACAGGTTAGACACAGAACTAATTAAAAAGAAGACTGAAAAGGAAAGTAGAGAAAACAACAATAATTTTTCCTCAAAGCGATCTACTGATTTGCCAATAATCAGGTTTTGAAATCTATTGAGATAAGTGTTTCCCTTTTCCATCTTTTTCACCAAAAGCTTTTTGTGTCAGATTGATCAGTCAATACCTGCTTAATCCGCAGTTCCTTTCTTGCTTTCGCTTGTTCAATTTTATCATAGGTTTGTACACAACTCACACCGTTAGCTTTCATATAACTATTGCTCCCAATGTGTGTATTCGGAAACTTTCCACCTTTTTTGAACAGGATTTGAATTGCAAGCCCAACTACAACCAACGCCATTACCACAACAGCAAGCAGTATAACTTTTAAAATTGCCATGACCTTAATCCCTTTCCAGTTAATGAATTGTAATAATAAACCTTAAAGCTAAATAAATATCAAAGAATGTGTATTTTTAAATCAGCTAAAAACACAATTTAAATCTATTCTCATGGAAAAACACATTAATATTGTTGCTGCACTTCAAATCGGCCTTAGTATTTTCAACTTACTTGTTGCATTGCTGATTTTTACTGTTCTAAAATTAGTCGTTGGATTTGTAGATGAACCTGCAGCAGGAACAATCCTTTCGATTATTGCTGATGTTCTGGCCATCGTGTTTATTGTCATTTCTGTGCCGGGAATTTTGGCCGGAATGGGCCTTTACAAAAGGAAAGAGTGGGCCCGAATATTAACCCTGATTCTATCAGTGATTGAAATTTTCAGTTTTCCGTTTGGTACTGCCATCGGAATTTATTCCATATGGGCATTAATTCAACCAGAAACAATCGCCGCTTTTGGCAAAACCGAAGAAATTAAGTTCTAATCACAGAGTGAAAACCATTTATATTCAGATTGGTGGCCGTGTACAGGGCGTTGGATTCAGGTATTTTGCCCTTCACAAAGCCAATGAATTTCAGATTTTTGGTTGGGTCAGAAATACGCCTGATGGAAAAGTTGAAATTGAGGCAGAAGGCAATCCTCAAGATCTGGATAATTTTATTGACTGGATTAAAATTGGTCCCTCAAGAGCAATTGTCCATTCATTTTCTGTTTCAGAAATTACCCCTATTCGCCACTTCACCAACTTTATTATCCGATAAATTTTTCCCATTCCCTTTTTTCTTATTACTAATGACTTTTTACCCGATTTTATGAAGAATTATCACATGTCTCCTGACGAATTCAGGAAACAAGGAAAGCAAATGATCGACTGGATTGCCGACTACTACGAAAACGTTGAAAAATATCCGGTGTTATCGCAAGTTAAGCCCGGAGAAATAAAAAACCAGTTGGCTGAAACACCTCCAGCCGAAAGTGAATCGATGGAGAAAATCATGTCAGATGTTAATTCGATCATTATGCCTGGAATCACCCATTGGCAATCACCTAACTTCTTTGCCTATTTCCCGTCCAATTCATCGGGACCATCGGTACTTGGTGATTTGCTTTCGTCCGGTTTGGGAGTTCAGGGAATGCTTTGGGCAACCAGCCCTGCCTGCACCGAACTCGAAACCAGAGTTTTGGATTGGCTGGCCGAAATGCTTCAGCTTCCTGAAAAATTTCGGTCAACTTCAGTCGGCGGTTCTGTTATTCAGGATACCGCATCGAGTGCCGCGCTGAGTGCGGTATTGGCTGCACGTGAACGGAAAACCAACTATCAAACCAATACTTACGGAAATTTGGGGAAGATGATCGCTTATGTTTCCGGCCACACACATTCATCGGTTGAAAAAGCGGTTAAAATTGCAGGAATCGGAAAAAATAACCTTCGACTGATTGGGGTGGATGAAAACCTCTCCATGCGATCAGATTTGCTTGAAACCGCGATTAAAAACGACTTACAAAATGGTTTGATTCCTTTCTTTGTTTGTGCAACTATTGGTACGACATCAACCAATGCAATGGATCCATTAACTGAAATTGGTCAAATTTGTCAGAAATACGAACTTTGGATGCACATCGACGCAGCCATGTCGGGCACTGCAGCCATTTGTCCTGAATATCGGTACTTGCTGAACGGCGTTGAACTGGCCGACAGTTTTTCGTTTAACCCGCATAAATGGATGTTCACCAATTTTGACTGCAATTGTTTTTTTGTTGCTGATCGTTCTGTACTGATTAAAACATTGAGCATCCTTCCAGAATATCTAAAAAATCAGGCTACCGAAAGTGGTTCAGTTTTCGATTACCGCGACTGGCATATTCAACTCGGACGGAGATTCCGATCATTGAAGCTTTGGTTTGTTATCAGGCATTATGGAGTTAACGGATTACGTTATCACATTCAGCAACACATTAATATGGCACAGCAATTTGCCGAATGGATCAGGACCTCAGAAGAGTTTGAACTTATTGCCCCGGCTCCGCTTAATCTTGTTTGCTTTGCCCATAAAAAAGGTAACGATTTCAATAAGAAACTGCTCGAAACAATCAACAATCAGGGTAAAATGTATTTCACCCATACGGTTATTAATGGGCAGTATGTGCTTCGGATGTGCATTGGGCAAACGCATACTGAACCTGAACATGTACAGCAGGCCTGGCAAATCATTCAGGAAACTGCTAAAAAATTAAGCAGCAAGGAATAATATCTGCAACCATCAGAGCACGTATTTGTTATTGACGGGGTGACTCAAAGTCACCCCGTCAATTTTATGCACTTTAAGGCAGAAACATGTTCAACAACAATTTTTGATGCATTTAATTTCATAAGTGTTAGATTTACGTTTATTATTAATTCATTATTTTTACAACTTCAAAACAGAAACATTTTAAAATTTAGATCATGATAAACTTAAAAGAACTGGAAGTTTGGTTTGTAACCGGAAGTCAGGATTTGTACGGTCCTAAAGTATTGGAACAAGTGGCAACCAACTCAAAAGAGATTGCAGCTTTTTTTAATAGCTCGACCCAAATACCGGTCAGCGTGGTGTATAAATCAGTAATGAGGAGTCCCGAAGAAATAACCAATGTTTGTATTGAAGCCAATTCGTCCAAACAGTGTATTGGTTTAATAACCTGGTGTCACACTTTTTCACCATCGAAAATGTGGATCAACGGGCTGAAATTATTGAACAAACCGATGCTTCAACTGCACACCCAATATAACCGTGACCTTCCGTGGAGCGAAATCGATATGGATTTCATGAACCTGAACCAGTCTGCACACGGCGACCGCGAACATGGTTTTATCTTAACACGTCTTCGCAAAAGCCGTAAAGTAGTGGTTGGATATTGGAAAGAAGACGATGTTCAGGAACGTATTGGTGTATGGAGCCGTGCTGCTGCTGCGTGGTACGATATGCAGGGAGCTAAACTTGCCCGTTTTGGCGACAACATGCGTGAAGTTGCTGTTACTGAAGGCGACAAAGTTGAAGCCCAGATTAAACTTGGACTTTCGGTCAATACCTGGCCAGTTGGCGACATTGTAAAAATCATTGATGGAGTGAGCGAAGCCCAAATCGATAAACTGATAGAGGAATACAACGACACCTACGAATTTGACAAAGATGCCAGGGTGGGTGGTAAATATCACGAAAGTGTCCGTTATCAGGCCCGCATCGAAGCCGGAATCAAAAAGTTTATGGTGGCTGGTAATTTTAAAGCTTTCACTACCACATTCGAAGATTTGCATGGATTAAAACAGCTTCCCGGACTGGCTTCACAGCGGTTAATGGCCGCCGGCTACGGCTTCGGAGCTGAAGGCGACTGGAAACATGCGGCATTGGTTCGCGCGGTAAAAGTAATGGGTATTGGTTTAAAAGGCGGTTGCTCATTTATGGAAGATTATACCTATCACCTAAACCCGGTCAGTGGGTACAAGGCTTTAGGTTCGCACATGCTCGAAATTTGCCCGTCAATTGCCGGCGACAAAGCAAAAATTGAAGTACACCCATTGGGAATTGGTGGCAAAGAAGCTCCTGCACGTTTGGTTTTTAACACTTTGACCGGCCCTGCAACTTGTACTAGCCTCGTAGATATGGGAACCCGTTTCCGTATGGTTGTGCATGATGTTGAATGTGTCGCTCCTGAAGCCAAACTTGAAAAGCTACCGGTTGCCAGTGCATTGTGGACTCCAATGCCCGACCTTAAAACAGGGGCTGCTGCATGGATCTATGCCGGTGGAGCTCACCACAACGCATTTAGTCAGGCAGTTACTGCTGAATACATTGAAGATTTCTGCGACATGGCAGGCATCGAATTGGTTCAGATCAACAAAAACACCACGATTCCTGAATTCAAAAAGGAATTGAAATGGAATGATTTGTATTATTTGCTTTCAAACGGATTAAGATAAGTTGTCAGGAAAAAGTTCATTAGGATAAAGTAACATCTGATTTGAACTTTTTGCGAGTAATGCAAAGAATTGGAAAAGCGATGAATCATGATTTTGTGGTTCTTCGCTTTTTTTTTATTGAATTGTATAAGGTTGGCGTTTCCCTTCAATTTTCAGATTCAGAATCAAAGTTTTAACCCTAAAAAAGTTCCTATGAAAAATGAAATTAGAAAGGATTGGGTGATGCGATTTCTAATCGCATTCATAATTAGCTTGCAACCGGAATAAAAGAAAGCACCTCATTTTTCCGAAGTGCTTTATTAAAAGAGCGAGAAACGAGACTCCCTGCCCGCCTATCGACTTGTCCGGCGGGGAACTCGCGACCCCAACCTTGGCATCCCGAGTACTCGGG
>Ga0209417_1005080_pt1 | contig 14905 bp, 13 predicted proteins | sample RifGroF2_FD_184002 | JGI IMG/M metagenome (GOLD analysis project Ga0209417, IMG submission 184002) | Groundwater microbial communities from Rifle, Colorado, USA - Groundwater F2 (SPAdes) (version 2) | ecosystem: Environmental > Aquatic > Deep subsurface > Groundwater | place: Rifle, Colorado... | reverse complement strand
CGCGAGGAAACAAAACTTCTCCTTTTGTCATTTCGCCGGATTCTAAAATCTGTAAAATTCTTTGCGCTATATCCGGCATAAATGGCCTTAGATTTTCCGCCACATCGCCAATTGTTATAAATAATTCATCTAAAACCTTCTTTGCTTCGTCTTCATCGTTTTTAACCAACTCCCATAATTTTTTTTCTTCAATATATTTATTCGCCCAATTTATTTCCTTCCAGATTTCTTCAAGAATTTCCCTTAGCTTTATTTCTTCATAAAGATTTTTAATTCTTTCGCTAATTCCCTTATTTTTATCCACGCCGCATTTAAAATTGATTTTTTGAGCTAAAACTATTGTCCGACTAATTAAATTTCCCAATCCATTTGCCAAATCCGCATTATATTTTTCCGTTAATTTTTCCCAAGAAATATCCCCGTCATGGCCGGGCGCCAACGAACTCATTAAAAGATAACGCGCTCCGTCTACGCCAAATTTTTCAACCATTTCTTCCGGCCAAATAACATTTCCCAAAGATTTGCTCATTTTCTGCCCATTGGCCATAAAATATCCGTGCACGAATATTTTCTGGGGCAGGGGAATATCTAAAGCCAAAAGCAGGGCTGGCCAGATTGTCGCGTGCACCCGCAAAATATCCTTAGACATTAATTGAATATCCGGCGGCCACATAGCCGGCAATTTATTCGGGCTGCCCTTCCATCCCAAACTAGTAAGATAGCTCAAAAAAGCCTCAATCCAAACGTATATTGTAAAATCCTTATCAAATGGCAAAGGAATTCCCCATTTAACATTTTTGCGGGAAATTGAAATATCTTTTAATCCGCCTTGAATAAAGCTTATAATTTCATTTTTTCGTTCAGCTGGCTCAATTTTAAATTCATCTGTTTCAATTTTTTCCAAAACCATATTGCCAAATTTAGCTAAATTAAAAAAATAACTTTTTTCCTCCATTAATTCCGGCTTAACCTGGTGGTCCGCGCATTTTCCATCAATCAAATCATCCTCTGTTTTATACTGTTCGCATCCCTGGCAATATAGGCCTTTATATGTATCTTGATAAACCAATCTTTTCTCGTGAAGGATATTCAAAACGCCAGCCGCGGCTTGCTCATGTTTTTTATCGGTGGTCCGAATAAAATTATCGTAGGAAATATTTAATTTTTTCCAGGCAAGTTGAAAAGCTTTTGCCTTCTCATCAACAAACTCCTGAGGATTTTTCCCATCTCCAATAGCCGCTGTTTCAATTTTAGCGCCATGCTCATCTGTCCCCGCGGAAAAGAAAACTTTTTTACCTTGAAGCTTATGCCAACGCGCCAAAACATCCGCCAAAACAGTTGTATACGCGTGCCCAACATGCGGCTTATCATTCACATAATAAATGGGAGTTGTAATGTAAAATTTTTCCATATTTTCTAATTCTTTTTATAATTATTAAATTCGTACCGCACATACGAAAAGTTTTGTAAGAAAAGCGCGACGAGTAGAGCGAAAAAAATCGCGTGCTATGCCTCTGGGCGACGCCGTTAGGCGGCGTGCATAGCGATTTTTCGCTAGGCGAGTCCGCTTTTATCAAAACTTTATCGTGTGCGGAAGTTTTTGCTACTTTTTTCAAAAAGTAGATAAAACTATTATTCTTTCATACCCACAATAACCACAAACTCTCCTTTGATTGTATCGTTTTTTATCTTTTCCAAAACATCGCCAACATTCCCCCGATAAATTGTTTCAAACTGCTTGGTTAATTCGCGGCAAACAACAATCTGCCTTTCGTCAAGCAAAATTTCTTTTAATTTTTCCAACGCTTTAATAATTCTATGCACTGATTCATAAAAAATAACCGTATATTTCGCCTCGCTAATTTCTTTAAAAAATTTCTCCCGCGCTTTTTTATGCGGCGGAAACCCCATGAAAATAAATTTATCCGTTGGAAATCCGGAAACGCTTAAGGCGGCAATTGCCGCGCACGCGCCAGGAATGGGAATAATTTGAACGGATGACGCAATTTTATTCCCTGAGCTTATCGAAGGGTAAAATTGCGCTGTTGCTAAACCCTTCGACTCCGCTACGCTCCGCTCAGGGGATAATTTTGCCAATTGGCTAATTAACTGATTTCCCGGGTCCGAGATTCCCGGCGTGCCAGCGTCAGTAACCAGCGCTAAATTTTTCCCTTGATTTAATAAATCAATTATATATTCAATTTTTGATAATTTGCTATGCTGGAAATAACTAATTAACGGCTTTGAAATATTATGATGATTTAATAATTTAGCAGCCTGCCGCGTATCTTCGCATAAAATAAAATCAACTTCTTTCAAAGTTTCCAGAGCCCGCAAAGTTATATCCTTGAGATTTCCAATCGGAGTTGCTACAATATAGAGAATTGGCATAAATATAGTATAAAGTATATTATAAAAAGTATAAAGCAAAAACCCAAATTACCAATGCTTTTAACTCCCCATATTTTAGTCGGCGCTTTAATCGGCTTTAAAATCCAGAATCCCTGGCTTGTTTTTATTTTAGCGATAATTTCCCATTTTGCGCTTGATGCTATTCCGCATCGCGAATACGATATCAAGGCCCTAAAAAAGAAAAAAATTGACAAGCAATTTGTAATTGAATTTTTCCAAGTTTTAACTGATCTAATAATCGGAGTTTCAACAACAATATTTTTTGTCTGGCATTCTCCCTCAAGAAACTACGCGATTTTAGGAATGATAGCCGCTGTTATTCCAGATGGAATAACTTTCCTCTACTGGCAGACAAAACTTTCTATTTTTAAAAAAATAACTGATTTTCACCGCTTCACCGTTCATCCTAAAAATAATAAAAATACCCCTCTTGTCTGGGGCTTGGGCGGCCAACTAATTATTATCGCCCTAACTATCAGCGCGATTATTCTTGGATAATTTATGTCTTGCTTTTTTCCGAACGCTTTTGGATATATTCATCAATCAAAACAGCTATAACCGCAGCTGCTGGAATCGCTAAAATAGCGCCGGCTGTTCCAGCGATTTTCGCCCCAATTAATATAACCAAAATTATTAAAGCCGGATTTAAATCAACGGCTTTTTTCATTAAAACCGGGATTAAAATAAAATTTTCTATTATCGTAAAAACAAAAACATATAAAATTCCAACCATCAGCCCCATAAAAGCCGACTGGCCCAACCCGATTAAAACCGCGGGGATCGCGGCAATAGTCGGCCCGATCATCGGAATAAAGCTAAAAAGCGCCGCCAAACAGCCCAACAAAAGGGCATATTTAATTTTTAAAAAATATAACCCGACTCCCACCAAAAATCCCAAAACAATGCTTAAAACAATCCTTCCCCAAAGCCATCCCCCAACTTTCTGCTGAATTTTATCGAATAAACCCAAGGTATATTCCTGGTTTTTTTTCGGCGTTAAATAAAAAATAAATTTTCGAACGCCTTTTTCTTGAACATTGAAAAAAATCGCGGCCACCAAAACGGTAAAAAATGATACTACGCCGCCAAAAAAGGATACCAAAGTCCCCCAAACTGTGTCCGCGCTGGCTGTGAGCTTGTCAGCCAATTGATTAAACAAATCTTTAATGTCAAAAGGCCCTGTTTGCGCCTGCAGCTGTCCGAGCTTCCGCAAATAAAAAGAATAATTATTTACAAAATTTTTAATCTGCAGAGCTAAAACCGGAAAAACCAAATAAAATAGCCAAGCAATAACCGCAAATAATAATAAATAAATTAAAATTACCCCTAAAAATCTAGGAACGCCTTTTTCTTCCAATATATCAATCGGCCGGTCAAGGGCGGTTGCCAAAATAAGAGCGGCAAAAATTATTAAAAAAACATCCCGCAAAAAATAAAGCACGCCAATTAACGCAACAATCAAAACAAATCTTATAATAGTTGATGTTGAAATATCTACGTATGTTTTTTCCATAAAAATATTTAGATTTTTAAAAGCGCCTTAAATGCTTTACTCTCTTTAAACGGTCCGATTAACGCCAGGTTTAATTTTTCAGGCCTGAATATATTTTGCGCCACCCGCCAAATATCGTCAATAGAAACCTTGTCAATCCGCCTAAAAACCTCTTCAGGAGTTAAAATCTCTTTTTTTAAAATTTCCTGCCCGGCAATAAACGAAGCCAGTTCATCCGATGTTTCCAAATTTAAAAGCATATTCCCTTTAATGTGTTCTTTGGCCTTATCTAATTCATCCGCGCTTATTTTTTTATTTTTTATTTTTTTATATTCGTTTAAAATTGTTTTTACGGCTTTTTCGGCTTTCTCATTTGCCACTCCGGCCTGGGTAACCAAATATCCATTATCCGTATTGCTGTCAACCGCTGTCCGGATATAATATGCCAAACCCTGCCTTTCCCGGACTTCCTGAAAAAGGCGCGAACTCATAAAGCCGCCTAAAATTGTCCCCAAAACGCTTAAAACATAACGGTCTTTGTGAAAAATATCATACCCGCGAACTCCAAGGCAAAGATGCGTCTGATCTGTTTTTTTATAGTGGATTAAAACTTCCTGTTTTTTTTGATTCTCAAAAACTTCTTGCTTATTCTTGTATTCCCGGCCGTTAAACCCTCCTAAATATTTTTCAATCTTTTTCAAAGCGGTTTTTTCCTCAAAATTACCAGCCAAGCAAACTAAGGAATTTTTTGCTGAATATTGCGATTTCCAATAATTTATAAATTGTTCGCGGCCAAGTCCGGTTACAACCTCTTTTGTCCCCCAAACAGGCCAGCCAGCTGGCTGATCGCCATACAACAATTCTTCCCATAAATATCCGACATAATGCATCGGAATATCAAAATACATATTTATTTCTTCTACAATAACTCCTTTTTCTTTTTCGATTTCTTTGGCGTCAAATTTAGAATTTAAAAAAATATCAGAAATCCAATCCAGCGCCAAATCAAGATTTTCATAATTAACCTTCGCGTAGAAACCGGTATTTTCTTTAGAAGTGAAAGCATTGTATTCCCCGCCAATTCTATCAAGCTCTTCAACTATTTTTGCCGGATCCGGCCGTTTTTTAGTTCCTTTGAAAAACATATGCTCCAAAAAATGGGAAATGCCGCTGATTTCTTTTGTTTCGTATTTTGAGCCGGTCCCAACCAAAATTAAAACCGTAACAGTTTTAGTTCCGGCCATTGGAACAGTGAGAACGCGCAATCCGTTTTTTAGAGTGGTTTTTTTGAACAAAACTATTGTCATTCCCGCGCAGGCGGGAATCCAGCAATATCCAATACTGGATCCCTGCTTTCGCAGGGATGACACAGAAACAAAATTATATTAATTCTTAAACCTCTTAACTCTTATCAATCCCGAACAAGGAATAATTTCAATTCCTTTTTTCTCAAGCTCGTCTAAAAATAAATTAACGCCGATTGAATCAGAAGACATATGCCCAGCAATAACAACATTAACATGGGCTTTTTCCGCTTCTTGCCGATGCTCTTCGCGCATGTGCATTCCAATAATTGTTCCTATGCCCGCGTGCGCCATGTGCTGATAAATTTCTTTAGCGCCTGAAGTGCCGCCGGTAATTTCAGTTAAAACAACTTTTCCGGCGCTGGCTTCCGGGCGCCCGACAAAAACCCTTGGTCCGGCCTTCATCTTAGCCGCCTCTTTATATTCCGGAATTTTTTTAAGAAATTTTATTACTTCGCCAATTGTGTCTAATTTTTCTTTTTTTATTTCCTTTTCTAAATAATTTGCCGCTAAATTATCGCAAGGAGTATGAACACACATTAAAGGCAGGCCAAGCAGCTTGGCTGCGTCAACAGCCTGATTGTGATTTATCGGCGATATGCCGCGCGATACTTCAGAAATGCGCGGTTTTGTAACTCCTTCCGCCACATTTATCGGAACGCCATATTTTGCCAGAACATCCGCCTGCAAATGCATCACATCAGAGAGATCAGCTAAGGCAACCCCGAGCGGATGATGCGACATAACCAAGTCAATTTTTTTTCCTGAATGATTGCTTAAATATTGCGCAATCATTAATTCCGCCGGATCAATATCAATTCCTACCATAATCCGCTTAACTTTTTTATTTTCATCTCCGCATAAAATTCTTGAATCAGAATATGGATTAGTTAATTTTTCCTTGTCAAATTCCTCTTTCTGGTCTTTAGGCAATTTTTCGTATTTTTCTTTGGTTTTCTTTAATTGCTTTAAAACAAAATCCTTGCCGCGCAAGTCGGATTCAATCCCCATCTTTATCGCCAAATCATAAATTTGCTTTATTGTCATATTTATATTAATTCAGATTATCGCCCTTGCGAAAAAATATTTTATATCAGCTTCGAAAAATCCGCTATCTCTTTGGTTAGCAAATAAATATTGCCAAGCAACGCAATTCTATTTTCTCTTATCTTCTTATTTTTATCCATAACCAAAACATCATCAAAAAATTTATTTATTGCTGGCGCCAAAGATATTAAAATTTCCAAACTCTTCGCGTAATCGCCATTTTTTATGTGTTTAGAAAATTCTTTTTCCGCTGTTATATAAGCTTTAGTTAATTCTTTTTCTGCTGTTTCTTTCAACAAATTATTTTTAACCGCTTTTTTAGAAACTTTTTCACTTAAAATATTTCTTATTCTTTTCAGGGCTGATTTTAATTTATCAAATTCTTTATTTTGCTTATTCGCGTTCAAAGCGCTAATTCTTTTTTTAACTAAAACCAGATTATCATACCCGCAAGCCAAAACCGCCTCAATCATTGGCTTGGCGATTTTTTTAGATTCTAAAATATTTTCCAAGCGGACAGCGATAAAATCCATTAAATCTTTCTCAATTTTTTTCTTATTTTTGGCGATTTTTTTATATAAATCTAATGATTTTCCAAATAATTTGCTAAGCGGAATATTAATTTCATTATTCCAGACAAGCTGTAAAATTCCCAAGGACTGCCGCCGCAAGGCGTAAGGATCTTCGGTTGAAGTTGGCTTTAAGCCAATCGCGAAATAACCTGTTAAACTATCTAGCTTATCCGCCAAGCTAACAATCGCGCCCTCTTTAGTTTCTGGCAAAGCATCATTGGCATACCGGGGAAGATAATGTTCAGCCATTGCCATGGCCACTTCTTCTTTCTCCCCAGAAAGCTTAGCGTAATATTTTCCCATAATTCCTTGCAAATCAGGAAATTCTCCAACCATTTCAGTCACCAAATCCGCTTTTGCCAAATTAGCGGCGCGGACAGCTGTTGTTTTTAGCTTTTTATCAACTAAACCAGAAATAAATTCTGACATTTTTATCAAGCGACCTGTTTTTTCGTGCATTGAGCCAAGCTTTTCCTGAAAAACAACTTTTTTCAATTTTTCAACCTGCTTAGCCAATGGAACTTTTTTGTCCGCATTATATAAAAACTGCGCGTCAGTCAAGCGGGCAATTAAAACTTTTTCATTGCCCTTAATAATAATTTTTGGATTTTCAACCTTCATGTTGGAAATCGTTATAAAAAACGGCAAAAGATTATTTTTTTCATCAGCTATCGCGAAATATTTCTGGTGGCTTCTCATTGAAGTTATTAAAACTTCCTTCGGAAGCTCAAGAAATTCTTTCTTGAAATTTCCCAATAAAACAACCGGCCATTCAACCAGCCAATTAACAGTTTCAAATAATTTATCGTCGGGCAAAGCTTTTCCATTGAATTCTTTGGCAATTCTTTCAACTTCTGCTTTTATAAAATTTTTCCTTTCTTTCTGATCAAGAATAACAAACCGCTTTTTTAATTCATCCTTATACTGCGCAAAATCTCTAACTTCAAATTTTTCCGGCGCCAGGAATCTATGCCCGCAAGAAAACTTTCCCGGTTTGATTCCTTCAAAAGGAAAATCAATAATTTTTCCATCATATAAAGCGACAAACCAGCGAAGCGGCCGGGCAAACCGAACGCTAAAATCATGCCAGCGCATTGTTTTAGAAAAATAAATTGAACTGACAATTTTCGGCAAAATCTTTTTTAATTCCGCTAAACCATCTTTTTTCCCAGCATCTAAATTTTCAACAAATAAAACCATGCGACGCGGAGTCCCCATGGTTTGAATTTTAGAAAATTTAAAACCAGCGTCAGTTAAAAATTTATGCGCCATTTCCTTAATCTGGCTCAAAGCCGGGCTCATATAGCCAGCTGGTATCTCTTCAGTTCCAATTTCAAATATTAATTCTTTAGGCATAATCATATTCTGTCATTCCCGCGAAAGCGGGAATCCAGCAATAATTACTTTATAGATCCCCGCTTGCACGAGGATGACAATCTTTTAGATTATCATTTCAATGGCTGTACTTTTTTCAACAACGGAAACCCCATTTTCTTTCTTTGTTCAACATACGCCGCGGCAACTTGCTTGGCTAAATTTCTAACCCGGCCCATAAATCTTTGCCGCTCGGTAACACTGATAACTCCGCGTGCGTTAAGCAAATTAAATAAATGCGAACATTTCAAGCAATAATCATAAGCTGGCAAAACCAAGTTTTTCTTTATCATTGCCAAAGATTCTTTTTCGCACATATCAAACATTTTAAAAAGCATGTCCGCGTCTGATTCTTCAAAATTATAAATAGACCATTCCTCTTCGCCTTTGTGATGGACATCGCCATACTTAACTTGATTGTTCCAATTCAAATCATAAACGCTGTCTTTTTCCTGCAAATACATGGCAATTCTTTCCAGGCCATAAGTTATTTCTCCAGAAACCGGTTTTAAATCAATTCCGCCTGCTTGCTGAAAATAAGTGAATTGGGTTATCTCCATTCCATCAAGCCAAACTTCCCAGCCCAGCCCCCACGCGCCTAAAGTAGGGGATTCCCAGTCATCTTCAACAAACCGCACATCATGTTTTTTTAAATCTAAACCCAGGGCCTCCAAACTTTCTAAATAAATTTCTTGGATATTAATTGGCGAAGGCTTTAAAATAACTTGATACTGATAATAATGCTGAAGCCGATTAGGATTTTTTCCGTAGCGCCCGTCTGTGGGCCTCCTAGATGGCTCAACATAAGCAACATTGTATGGCTCTGGCCCTAAAACGCGCAAAAAAGTCGCGGGGTTGGACGTTCCTGCTCCCACTTCTAAATCATAGGGCTGTTGGATAATACAACCTTTTTTTGCCCAAAATTCATCAAGTTTTAGAATAATATCCTGAAAATTCATATACCTTTTGTCATTCCCGCGTAAGCGGGAATCCAATTATTATAATTCAAAATCACTATCCTAAATATAATCCATTACACTCTTTTGGTCAATAAAAAAGAGGCTCACGCCTCTAAAATTTAATTTTCCTTCTTCCTTTAAAAGCCGCTGTTATTTGATCCATGGCTTCTTTTTGTTCTTCTGCCGACATCCGAGATACCGCGTCTTGGGCCGCAACTAATTCATAATCATAATCATCAGTCGGCAAATAAAGCCAAGACGGCAATTCCAATTCAGAAAAAAGAACTTGCTGAGATCCGCGTTTATTCACTGCGTTATTAATCATTCCTGCCTCCTTAATCATTCTATTATTTTAAGATTATAGTTTTTACTTCTTTACGTCAATAAAAAAGAGGCTTACGCCTCTATGATGTTAATCCGAAATAATCCGTTATGCCGCGCCAGATAAGATGGTCGTTTTTTCTTTTTCTTAAATAATCTGCCGCGAGCAATTTCAGATCTTCCAGTCGCAACTGACTGATAAATTCTTTAAAATAACCAAAAACTTTTTCTATTTGTTCCTTTTTCGCCTCGTCCTCATAAAAGTAAATCTGGCTGCACATTTGCAGCCCAGGATCATCGTCATCATGATGATCAATTGCCCTAGTTTCATAGGCAGTATTAATCATTTTTCCATCAACAATAATCCAAATACCGATTCCCCCCATATGCTCCACGTCAGTCGCGCCAAACAGCGCGGGATTTTTCTCAAGGTTTGCGTGAAAAAAGAAAAGCACCGCCTGCATCAAGGGAATTGCGATTGTATCGTGCAATTCCTCCAAACCAAACTGCTTTTTTAAATCTTCCAACTCATACTTCCGATAAAAATCTTTGACCATGACAATCTCTCTCTTTGGGATTTTTCTGTTTACAATATACCCGTCTTTCTTTTTTTGGTCAATATTCTGGTCAATAAAAAATTGACTCATTTTGCGTAAAATGATATTTTAAATTTTAGCAAATTTAAGGAAGAAAAAATTGGAAAAAATAAAAAATATTAGCGCGATTGCTTTTTTAAGCGCGCTTATTATGGCCTGCCTGGCATTAAACTGGCTAGATAAAAAAATTGGCCCAAAAAACTAATAAATATTTTTGCCCCAGGCCAAGCGCGACTTATTGCGCTTTTTTTAATCTTTTTTTATAATACAATCAACCCTTTACAAATATATTAAAATATGCTATGCTTTAATTAAGATTAACAACTTAGCAAGGAGAAGAGCAGATGAATTTTTATAATTATGGAAATTATGGATTGATAATTGCTGGTTTTTTTCTTCTATTTAGCGGGCTTTTTGTTTCATTGTTTTGTACGGCCTGCGGAATATTTAATAAGCCAAGAAACGCCAGCAATCTTATCATGATTGCCATAGCAATGGGCTACTTATTTTTTGCCCGTTTGGGATGGAATATCATTTCCTCATATTGGCCGATAATAATCAATCGATAAAAGGAGGATAAGCCTTGAACTATATCAGCGCTATTGAGTCAGCAAATAGACGTGTTGAGGTCTGGCTCGTTGGCGGCATGCGCATGTCTTTCATTCCGCGCAAAGGCAAGGCCTATTGCGTGGCTGAAGACCGCGGCATATTGCCCGCTGCCAGGCGACAGGCATACGCAGCGGCAAAAAAGGAATTATTCTCATTGCCGCCAACGCCGCGGCCAGCGGCAACACTGGCGAAAATTTCTCAACCTCTTCTCTTTTGAGCCCGAAAACGGGCTCTTTTTATTATTCAAATTTTAATACCCCTCCCTAAAGGGCGGGGATGAAGATTTTTTCGCCCGCAGGGCGAAACGACCGCCGAAGGCGGGCGGAATAACCCGCCTGCCGGCGGGCGAGGAATATACCGCGGGCGTAAGCCCGCGGAGATTCATTTGCTAAAATTCCGCGGCTTTCCTAACAGCTTCCATATAAAAATATAAATTATGAATCGTTGCTAAGCGATAGCCAAGAAGCTCTTTCATTTTAAAAAGATGATTTAAATACGCGCGCGAATAATTTTGGCAAGTATGGCATCCGCAATTTTTATCAATCGGTTTAAAATCATTTTTAAACTTTGCGTTAGTAATATTAATAATTTCGCAAAATAATTTTGCGTTTTTATTTTTAGTTTTTAATTTTTCGTTTTTAATTTATATATCCTCCCATGCCTTGCTTCTCTAGTTGGAATAACACAATCAAACGTATCAACTCCATAACCAATTGCTTTAGCAATTTCCTCGGGCTTGCCAACTCCTAATAAATGTTTAGGCTTATTTTCTGATAAAAGAGGCATAACCCACTTTAAAACTTTCCAAACATATTTTCTCGGCTCGCCAACCGAAACTCCGCCAATGGCAAATCCGTCAAATCCCATTTCTGAAATCCGCCTCGCGCTCTCTTGCCTCAAATCTTTATAAATTGAACCGTGAACTATGCCAAAAAGCAAAGGACGCTTTATGTCATTACGAGGATCCGCCTCGCCTATGGCGGGGCGGAGACGAAGTAATCTTGATGTGTTGCCGCGAGATTGCGGAGCCTGTCCTGAGCGAAGCGAAGGATCTATTTTACTCCTCGCAATGACACGCCTATCAAAATACTTTTTACATCTCTCTGCCCACCGCAGAGTTAATTCTAAAGACATCTTCACTTCTTCGCGCGTTGCCGGGTGCGGCGGGCAATCATCTAATACTAAAATTATATCTGAACCTAAATCCAACTGAATTTCAATTGATTTTTCCGGAGTCAACAAATACCTGTTTCCGTTAAATGGGTCTGAAAACTCAACGCCTTTTTCTGTTAATTTCCGGTGTTTAGCCAGCGAAAAAACTTGAAATCCGCCAGAGTCAGTTAAAATCGGGCCTTTCCAATTCATAAATTTATGCAACCCGCCCGCTTTTTTAATAATATCAATTCCCGGCCTCAGCCATAAATGATAAGTGTTTCCTAAAATAATCTGCGCGCCTAAATTTTTTATTTCTTCCACGCTTAAATTTTTAACAGCGCCATAAGTTCCAATCGGCAAAAAAGCAGGGGTTTCTATGCCCCCGCTTTTTGTTACTAAGCGCGCTTGCCGCGCCTGGCTATTTTTATCTTTTTTAATTATTTTAAACCCTGTCATTCTAGCGTCATCCTGAATAATTATTTTACAACTCTTCCTTTTTCCCAGCTCATAGTCGGATCATCCTGCAAATCCGTAGACAAGCCAGCGTCAATCGTTTTTAAATCAGCTCCGGTAAAAGAATCTTTGCCGGAAATAATTGATTGCTTCATAACTTCCACCACTTGATTAATTTGCGTTACTGACGGCGTAAACGCTATCTGAAAAGCAACGTACTTCACTGGCGTTAAAATTCCTGTTCCAGACGGTAACTTGCCAATTTCCCAAGTTATTTTCCGGTTTAAAGTATCATATTTAAAATTAGAGGAAGTCGGTTTGAATTGATTCACCCACTCAACATAAGACGGCAAGGCCGCGCTCACTTCAACGTTATCCACGTCGTTAGAAGAATTTGTTATCTGCCAATATATTGTGTAGGTAGTTGTTTTTCCAACAGTTGGAGGTAAGGGACCAGAATTAGGCAAAAGAGAATCCTGAAAATATCCTTTGGCGTCAATTGTTAATTTGCTGTTAATTTTTGTTGTCATCTCAACCGTGTCAGAAACTTGCTGGTTAATTAAAGCCAAAGGCAAGCTGGCAGAATCGCTGCGGGCAATGCTAGTTATAGTAAAATTTTTATCATTAAAATTTTTAATTGGCAAATTATCCTTAACTTTTACCATAAAAATTACCTCCCCTGACTTGCCAGGATTAAGCATTTCCAAATCAGAATTATTCGTTTGGTCCCAAGTGATTAAACTATCATTGCTATTAAAATTTCCTTTTTCTTGCAAATTAAGAGTTGTAAAATCCAGCGCCGAGGAATCAAGCTTAGCGGTAATTTTTACGGCGGGAATCGCAAGGGAGCTATTATTCTGATATTTAATTTTAAATTCCAAGGAATCGCCGGCATTAGCAAGATAATCCTTTGAATTATTAACTGTTTGTTCCAGCAATAAAATGGGCAACGAAATTTGCGATGATTTAACCGCGTCAGCGTAAGCGACAAAATCCTTGTCTCTTAGAACTCCAAGATACGCGCGAAAAACTTTGCTATCGCCCCTTTGCCCATCAATAATTCCGGTAACTAAAATTTTTCCCTCTTGCTTGCTTTCCAACGTTCCAATTTGCCAAATATTCTCCTGCGGCTGAGGAAAAGACGAAGAAACTTTAAACCCTTCTGGATATTCAATTTTGATTATTAAATTATCAAAAGACGAATCGCTGTCATTAAGATAATTTAAGGCAACAGTTATCTGCTGACCGCCAATTGTCCTTTCTGGCAAATCAAAATTCAAAATTAAAGGAACAAAAATTATTTCTGTTTGAAAAACTACCATATTTTCCAGCCGGCTATTTACTTTCGCTGGCTGATAACTCAAACTTGCTTTTATCTCTTCGCGCGAATTTTTTTGCCCCATAACCTTGCCTCTAAATTCAATTTCTCTCTCTTCGCCAGGAGCAATGCTTCCTAAAGAAGCCGATTCAACCAAATTTCCCTTATCCGGCAAGCTATTATCAGGCCAATAAAAAGTTAATTGCGCCGCATCCAAAGAAACTTTGGTATTATTTTTATATTTAACCAGATAAATAACATTTTCGCCGCTAGAAATTCTTTCCGGGCCGGAAATATTTAAATTAACCCATGTTTTATCAAATGAAGACCATGTCCAATAATAAACCCAAACAACCAGCCCGATTATTAAAACCAACAAAATAACAGCGCCAATCATAAACCATTTTTTCTGACCGGGATTAAATGAAAATAAAGAGCTGAAAAAAATCCTGAGCTTCTCGGTCCATTTTTGTTTTGGTTTTATTTCCTGCCATTCAGTAACAACTCCTTGCTGGGGCTTTGGCGGCGTCTGGCCGGGAACAAAAGCCCGCGGCGTTTCCGGCCTATTTTCTATTTGGCTGTCGGGCTTATATAATTTTTTCTGCAATTCATCTAAAGACATAGGAGAAGACAACCGCTCACCGACTATGGTCTACCGCGCCACCTGGTTTAAATTTGCATTTTGCAGTAGACAATAGTTAGTGGGCAATTAGCGATTTTTGCTAATTATACCACAAACTAATCTCTTTTCTAACAACATTATCCCCACTCTTCATCGTAAAACCGCATTAAAGAATAAAGCTGATTCAACCCTTTCGCTAATGATATTCTGGATTAAATCCAAATATGTTTTATTCTCTTTTTCAGGGCGATGCCCGAGCAAAGCCAGTAAATTATATTCAAATCTCTGCAATAATTTTTTTATTGTTTCGCCATTCCGCTGTTTTTCCTCTAAAAAATTAAGCGCCTTAATAATTAATTGCCAAATCCGCTCGTCGCGCTCCGGACCAACAATTAATTTATCCAATAATTCAGAAATATAATACGCCGCGGCCAGCGACAACAGGTTTGATTTTAAATTGACAAAGCTGCTTCCAACAACAACACCCGTTATCGTGTCTATATTTTTTCCTTTTGCCAAAAGCAAATCAACAAAATTAAACAATTCCAAGCTTTCCTTCATTTTCGCCTCTTTCTTCCGCAAACTTTTCGCCTTAACCAAAAGTTTCCCGAACTCGCGGGTATAAATAACTAAAAGCTTATCAAACTCATTAGCGTTAAACCGCCGCAAAA
>Ga0209417_1005076_pt1 | contig 14916 bp, 14 predicted proteins | sample RifGroF2_FD_184002 | JGI IMG/M metagenome (GOLD analysis project Ga0209417, IMG submission 184002) | Groundwater microbial communities from Rifle, Colorado, USA - Groundwater F2 (SPAdes) (version 2) | ecosystem: Environmental > Aquatic > Deep subsurface > Groundwater | place: Rifle, Colorado... | reverse complement strand
ACCGGATCCTTTCCTCCGTACCAGTCGGTCATGACATATCCCTGGAATCCCCATTCTTCGCGAAGGATCCGGGTCAGCAGGTCGTAACTCTCCGGTGCATAGGTACCGTTGATCAGGTTGTAGGACGACATCAGGGTCCGGGGCTGTGCCTCCTCCACTGCGATCCGGAATCCTTCAAGGTAAATCTCACGTAGGGCTCTTTCGCTCACCAGGGTGTTCAGTGCATTCCGGTCGGTTTCGGTATTGTTGGCGGCGAAATGCTTGATGGAGGCCCCGACACCCTGTGATTCAATGCCGTTGACCATAGCGGCGGCCATTTTCCCGGTCACAAAGGGATCTTCCGAGTAATACTCGAAATTTCTGCCGCACAGGGGATTCCGATGGATATTCAATCCCGGGCCAAGTATCACATCCACACCATATTCCAGAGCTTCGTTACCCATCGCCTCACCCACCCTGTATATCAGACCGGTGTCCCAGCTTGAGGCCAGCAGGGTAGCCACAGGGAATGCAGTGCAATAATAGCTACTGTTTTCCCCTTTGCGGCGGGGACTGATCCTGAGTCCGGCCGGTCCGTCGGCCAATACTTGTCCGGGTATTCCCAACCGTGGTATCGGACGGATGGTGCCGGCTGCACCCGGAACCATCCTGCTGCTTCGCGGGGAAAGCAAGCCGTTTCCCGTAACAAACCGGGCTTTTTCTTTCAGGGTCATTGCTGCAACCACCTTGTCAACGGGATCCTTTCCGAGCCGGGGCATGCTCTGCGCCAGGCTGGCCTGTGCAATCGTGGCAAGGATCAAACAGGCGGAGAAGAGATATTTCATGGCCGGTTGCTTTTTGTAAAGGTAAGTTAAACTCATCTGCTGTCCTGAATATCGCGGTTACAAAGTGAACCGGTTTTGATCCGGGATTGATAAGGATTTGTCGTTAAAGCCCTGATTCATAACCGGTAAATTTAATCATCTAAGTTTTATCAGCTTTTCGAAAAACAAACCTTATGAAATCCTCGCGAACTCATGAAAACAAAAATTCAAATTCTTGCGCTGATCGCAACATTGTTTGCTTTTGGTGTATGCCGGGCCCAGGTTACCGACGATATCGACGGACGCCTCTACCTGTTGTGTAAAACCTGGGGATATGTCAAATACTTCAACCAGAACAAATGCTTCAGGGTTTGGGACCAGCGTTTGGCCCCCACCATCAATGAAGTACTAGCTGCTACCAACAACATCGAGTTTAATACCGCCATTCTGAAATTCCTGAACGAGGCGGGTAACAATGCACCCGTGACGGATCCACCGGCCATGCCCGATACCAATTTGCTGGTCAGCACGGAATGGATCCATGATACCCGGTTCTCGCCGGAGGTCAGAAGTTTCCTGGAGACATTTACCTCAAATATTAGTCCGGAGCGGTCATCCTGCCTGGTTCGCTATAACAATGGCACTTCACCGCGTGCTTATGGATACATCGATTTTTCCTTGGATACCATTGACGTAACAGTCAATTATTCAATGGCTTCGCACCGGCTTATGACTTTTTTTTACTACTGGAATGTGATCAATTATTATTTCCCTTACCGGAGCCTCATGGATGAATCCTGGGATTCAGTCCTGAAGAAGTTTATCCCGCAGTTCCGGAAATCCATGACGGATATCGAATTTGAAAAGATGTTTCTCAAATTAGTTTCCTACTTAAACGACAGCCACGGGGTAACCAGCAGTCCTTTGCTCGTAAGTTCCTTCTGGCATGGCTCCTGGAAGCCCAAAATAGCATTTGAACGAATAGAAAATCAGTGTGTTGTAAAAAAAGTCGATGATATTGAAAGCGTTCTCCCGGGAGATATTCTCCTGGCAGTAAACGGGAGGACAGTCAGGGAACTCGAAGATTCGGTCGGTACGTTTATTTCTGCCTCAAATAAGGCCGTATTCTACAGGGAAGTTTACACCAACATGATCAGGGGAGATCAGGATACCGAAATGGAACTGACTTTGGCTAACCGGCAATCCGAAACCTATACGGTTATTGTCAGCAGAGTTATGGATCCCACCCTATGGTATCGCTGGAAGCTGGAAGCCGAAATTCCCGGTCCCTATGCTACAACCTCATGCGGTTACGGCTATGTGAACATGGGCAACCTTAAACCGGAAGATGTCCCGGCCATGTACGAGGCCCTGAAAACGGCCCCGGCCATTATTTTCGACTTGCGGTATTCTGCAATAGGGGCATTAGGGTCCCTGGTTCCCTATTTTTTCGGGGCTCCCTTTATCAGCGCGGTATACTATGTACCGGCCCTGTACGTGAGCCTGGCAGGACAAATATATTATTACATGGCGGGATGGTATAATAAGAGAACCGATCAGGCTAACTTCGGATCCTATACCAATCCTAACCCCTATTCAGGCAATATTTATATCCTGGTCAACCAGGATACCCAGAGTCATGCTGAATACACCTGCCAGGTGCTGAGTTACCATCCGAACGCCAAAGTGATCGGAATGCAAACTGCCGGTGCGGATGGCAATGTAACCGCACTTTATTTACCCAAGGGAATGAAAACCTATTTTACCTCATTGGGATGGTATTATGCCGACGGATATCAGCAGCAGCGAAACGGGGTTAAGATCGATTCGGTTGTTTCACCCTCGATCGCAGGAATCCGGGAGGGGAAGGATGAAATTCTGCAGGCTGCCCTGAAGTGTATTTCAGGGATCAGTCAAAATGAATCTCAATCATTCAGTGTTACTGTTTTCCCAAATCCCGTTACCAGCGGTTCGGCAATGACTTCTATTTCATTGAAACAATCTGGTAAACTGCAGTTTACGGTATCTGATATCCAGGGAAAAATCGTGAAAGGATGGACCGGTTATTACCAGGCAGGGCAATTTACGGAGAGAATTGATCTTACAGATGCAGCTCCGGGAATCTATTTCCTGAAGATTACCTCTGAACGGAATACCCTGATACGGAAGATACTGGTTGAATAGCGGAATTGGGCTAGAAAGGCAGATCCTCTGCCATTTCTTCGCCCATCGGGGGCAATGGGGGCAGCGGCACTGAGGAATCATAACCGGCAGCAGCGCCCTTGTTGTCCTTAACCACTTTCCATGCCTTAACATCGGTATACCAGCGTCCGTTAAACTCGCGGCTTTCGATGTCGACCGAGGCAACCACGGCGTCTCCGTCTTTCAGGGCATATTCATCGATCTTTTCACCCCAGACCACAAAGCAGATCTTTTTGGGAAACTGTTCTTCGGTTTGCAGAATGTATTCCTGTTTTTTCCAGACGCCCTTTGCAGAGGTTCCCGATGCCAGCGGCAGGATCGAGACTATTTTTCCCTTGATGTCCATATTTTATTTTTTCCAAAGATAGTCATGAAACTGAGATCGCTTTTTCATTAACCACAATATCCCGATTATTCGAATACCTTTGCAGGCTTTTTTAACGATATATCAAATGATTACAGTTTCAAACCTCGGTGTTCAGTTCGGTAAGCGGATATTGTTCCAGGATGTCAACATGAAGTTTACACCGGGCAATTGCTACGGTATTATCGGTGCCAACGGCGCGGGGAAATCAACGTTTTTGAAACTGCTTTACGGTGAAGTTGACAGTACCAAGGGCTCGGTTTCATTTGGGGCAGGTGAACGGCTGTCGGTATTGAAACAAAACCACTTCGAATTCGAGGATGTCGTGGTTCTGGATGTAATCCTGATGGGACATGAGCAACTCTGGAGCATCATTCACGAAAAGGAAAGTCTTTATTCCAAGGAGGATTTTACCGAAAAAGATGGTCTCAGGGCATCGGAACTGGAGGAAAGGTTCAACGAACTGGATGGCTGGAACGCGGAAAGCAATGCCGCCAGTCTGCTCAGCGGATTAGGCGTTAAGGAGGAATATCACCGTAAGTTCATGCGGGAACTCACGGGTAAGGACAAAGTAAAGGTGCTTCTGGCCCGGGCTCTGTTTGGCAAACCCGATAATCTTCTGCTCGATGAGCCAACCAACGACCTCGACCTTGATACTGTTGAATGGCTGGAATATTATCTGTCCAACTTTGAGAATACCGTTCTCGTAGTATCCCACGACAGGCACTTCCTCGACTCGATCTGCACCCATATAGTGGATATTGATTTCAGCAGGGTCCAGCAATTTGCCGGCAACTACAGCTACTGGTACGAATCGAGCCAACTGGCACTGCGTCAGCAGCTTAATCAGAATAAAAAGGCTGAGGAGAAGAAAAAGGAGTTGCTGGAATTCATCGCCCGGTTCAGTGCCAACGTGTCCAAATCGAAGCAGACCACCAGCCGCAAGAAGATGATCGAAAAGCTGAATATCGAGGAAATCCAGCCATCCACGCGTAAATACCCGGGTATCGTATTCACCCCGGGCCGTGAAGTCGGGAATAACATTCTGGAAGTCAATGGACTGAGCAAAACCGTTGAGGGCAAGGTCCTGTTTAAGGACGTCAGTTTTGTAATCAACAAGGATGATAAGATTGTTTTCCTTTCCAGGGACACCCGTGCCATGACCACCTTCTTTGAAATCATCAAGGGTCATCAACAGGCCGACAGCGGATCCTTCGTTTGGGGACAAACCATCGTAAAGGCCTATTTACCGCTGGAAAATGAAAAATTCTTCCAAAAAGACCAGACGCTGATCGATTGGCTGGCCGAGTTTTCCGAGGATACCAGCGAGAATTATTTACGGGGATTTTTGGGCAAGATGCTTTTCTCAGGTGAGGAGATTTACAAGAAGGCAAGCGTCCTGTCGGGCGGCGAAAAGGTCCGCTGCATGATCGCCCGGATGATGATCCGCAATGCCAATGTGATGATCCTCGATACGCCCACCAACCACCTTGATCTCGAATCGATCCAGGCGTTCAACAATACACTGATAAAGTTCAAGGGAAATATCCTGATGTCTTCGCATGACCATGAGTTCATTCAAACCGTTTGTAACCGGATCATCGAGCTCACACCAAACGGCATCATAGACCGGATGATGGATTATGATGACTATATACAGGATGAAAAGATTAAGGAGAAACGCAATTCAATGTACTGATTTTTGTTTTCAAAAAAGGTTGCTTAGAAGGAATTCCCAAAACGCGACGGAGCCAGAAAACGCTCATAGTCCGGCTTTACCGGGATTCCCATTACCAGGTCGGAAAGTATGGATCCGGAAACCGGACCGAGGCTGATTCCCATCATGGCATGACCGGTTCCTGTAAGCAGGTTCGACCACTTCTTCGACCTGCCGATAATGGGCATTCCATCCGGTGATACGGGCCGGAAACCGGACCAGGATGTCTCAGCAAACGGCTGATTGACAGTAAGTCCCGGAAATACCTGATGGGTGGATTGCCGGATTCGGGTAAGCCTTTCCTGCGTTACTCTGTTGTTTCGGTTTCCCAATAAAAAATCGCCCGCAAACCGCGTATACTTTTCATAAGGCGTGATCGCGACATGGTGATCCTGAAGAAGCGTGGGATGAGAAAGAATGGGGCCTGAATTGGGGGAATCGAATGATATGCCTTTGCCTGGTTGCAACGGGATTTCGCAACCCAACAGCTTCGTGATCAGACCGGACCGGTCCCCGGCACAGATCAGAAAATCATCAGCGATAAATTCCCGGTCATCGCTTTTTGCTGCAATAATCTGATGATCATCGGTTTTCCATCCGGTTACGGGGCAATTCTCAATAATTGTCACGCCATTTGCCTTAAGCCAGTTGACAAGGCTTAGGAGCATGGTAACGGGATCGACTTTCCCATCGAGCGGATAAAAAACAGCACCTGTAAGCCTGGCATCGATATGAGCATTCAGCGACCTGAATGTATCGGGCGACCATACCTCGGCCGGGATACCCAGTCGGATGGATTGGTCTGCACTTCTTTTTTCCCGGTCGAAGGATTTCCTGGTGCTGCTCACCATAACAAGGCCTGTCAGGTCCAACGAGAGGTCCGGAATATCGGCCGACTGAACCAGTTGAAACAGATCGCGGCTTTCAAGGTGAAGGGCGGCAAGTGTTTCGGTTTTGGCAGGGATCACCCTGCTGAATGAATTCCTGAGGTAACCGGCGAGCCACCGCAACAAATCGGAATTGACAGACCAGTGGATACCGAAGGCCGATCCCGGGGTGAAAGATCCCCGCAATCCTTCTTTTAAAGTGTCCGGATTGGCAAGGGGTAAGAAGTGGCTGGGAACAATCATTCCTGCATTTCCGGAGGAGCAGGAATGGAGCCCCGGAATGGTGCCGTCGTCGATGACCGTAACTTCAACCCCCTTCTTAACGAGAAAGTAAGCGGTGAAGAGTCCGGTGACTCCACCGCCGATGATCACTGTTGTTTTGTCCCTCATGGATTAAACGACTTGAAAGCCAAATGCATAGGGATCATCCTCGTCGATGAGGATATGGTTGTAACCGGTTACGCGCGCCCAGCCCTGGATACTCGGAATGATTGCCGGGTATGCACCGCATTCGGTCAGGGCTTCCACTTTTCCTGTAAACTGACTGCCGATAATACTCTCATGGATAAATGAATCGCCCACTTTTAGTTTTCCTGATGCCACCCATTGGGCCATACGTGCCGAGGTGCCGGTGCCGCAAGGCGAGCGGTCAATGGCTTTGTCTCCGTAAAAAACCGCATTCCGGGCAGTAGATTCTTTCTTAACCGGATCTCCGGTCCACATGATATGTGAAACACCGGTAATGGATGGGTTCAAAGGATGGATGAACTGATACTTTTCATTGATCAGATTCCTGATCACCGGGCTGAAACGAATCAGGTCGCCCGCCGTGCATGCATCCAGACCCACGAAGTTCTCCTGGGGATCAATGATCGCATAAAAATTGCCGCCATAGGCAACATCGAACCGGAGGTGACCAAAGCGCGGAGCGTCGATCTCAAGGCTCCGGCTGTGAAGAAACGAGGGAACGTTGGTGATTTTTACGCTGGTGACCCTTGTGGCGTCTTGTTCATATTCGGCAATGACCAGTCCGGCTGGGGTCTCTATCCTGACCCTGCCCGGCGTTTTTGGCTGGATGATGCTCTCCTCGATGGCTGCGGTTATGGTACCTATCGTCCCATGTCCGCACATGGGCAGGCATCCGCTGGTTTCAATGAACAGGATGCCCGTATCGTTAGCCGGATCGATCGGGGGATACAGTATCGATCCCGACATCATATCGTGACCGCGGGGCTCGAACATCAGTCCCTTCCTGATCCAGTCAAACTCCTTCATGAAATGCTCACGCTTTTCAAACATGGTCTGTCCGGCAAGAACGGGTCCACCCGCAGCAACCAGCCTGACCGGATTGCCGCAGGTATGTGCATCAATGCAATAAAATCTTTTTCTGATCATTACTGGCTTGATCGTTTACCGTTTATTATTCGGATAATGCCCAATGGATTGCCGTCCTTCAGCTCCGAAGGCAGAATGCTCTGTGCACAATCCTGGAAAGCTACCGGGCGAACGAATCTTTTTATGGCTGAGGTTCCCACAGAGGTGAACCGGCTATCGGTTGTAGCGGGGAAGGGGCCCCCGTGGATCATGGCATGACAGACTTCAACACCCGTTGGAACGCCGTTGAATACCAGCCTTCCGGCCTTTGTTTTAAGAATTACCGGCAAGTCGTTAAAATTATCCAGATCCTTATCTGCATCATGAAAAATGCTTGCCGTTAACTGTCCGTGCAGCGACCGGGCAATTCTGAGCATTTCGGTTTTTGTATCGCAGCGGACAACCAGGGAAAAGGGTCCGAAAACCTCCGAAACCAGATTTTGATCTTTTTCGAAGTCGACGCCGGAGACCACCGCAATGACCGGTCTGGATTGATTGGGCAGGGAGGCTTCAGCGGCCTCCGAGAGGATACGGGTATCCTTGTTGGCTAATGATTTTCTGACCCTATTACTGTAGTTTTCGGCAATCTCCGGAGTAAGCATGGTTTGCGGTACCGATTTTCTGATTTCATCTCCGAGGGTTTCCAGGAAGTGACCTGAGCCGGCTCCGTCGACCAGAATAACCAGTCCGGGATTGGTACAGAATTGCCCGGCTCCGAGTGTAACGGATCCGGCTATAGCCTTGGCGATGGTCTCTGCAGATTTTTCCAGGGCTTCCGGCAGGATGAATATGGGATTTACGGAGCTCATCTCGGCAAAAACCGGAATCGGATCCGGCCGGGTCTGAGCCAGGTCATACAAGGCTTTACCTCCAGAGAATGAACCTGTAAAGGCTACGGCCCTGGTTTGGGGATGCATGACCAATGCCCTGCCGGTGGTATATCCGGAGTCGTACAACATGGAAAAAGTCCCATCAGGCATTTCTGATCGTTTCGCGGCTTCGGTTATGCAATTCGCGATTATTTCACTGGTGCCGGGATGAGCGGGGTGGGCCTTGACGATAACCGGGTTACCTCCTGCGAGTGCTGAAATCGTGTCACCACCGGCGACACTGAAAGCCAGCGGGAAATTTCCGGCACCAAATACCACTACCGGGCCTATCGGAATAAGCATGCTGCGGATATCGGGCCGGGGAGCCGGTTGGCGCTCCGGAATGGCGGTATCGATTGCGGCTTCAACCCAGGATCCTTCCAGGATGAAATCGGCAAAAAGCCTGATCTGATTGATGGTCCTGGCTCTTTCCCCTGTTATCCGTCCGGAGGGTAATCCGGTTTCCGCCGTGCAGGTTTCGATCAGCAGATCACCAGCCTCAAGGATCAGGTCCGCAATCATGTTTAGGAATAAAAATCTCTGCTTTGAGGTTGTTGCGGAATAGGTTGCAAAGCATTCTTCTGCCTTGACCAGTGCGCGATTAATCTCGTTGGTGCCGGCCAAAGGATATTTTACTCCGATAGGTTGGCCGGATGCAGGGTTAATTGCATTGAAATGCCCGGGATTTTCACCGGATCTTTCGAACCCAAGGAAGTGCTGACCTGTTAAATTCATGGTTTCTGATGCTTTTTATCCCAATGCCGGCCTTTTCTGAATCGCCGTGTTGATAATGGTTTCTATCCTGATACGTTCCTCACCGGTAAGCGGCAGGCGCGGTGGCCGGCATGTCTCGGTACCAAGGCCTGTTTTTGATTCTGCCAGTTTGATGTATTGCACGAGTTTGGGGTGGATATCCAGTTCCAGCAGCGGAAGGAACCATCTGAACAGTTCCCGCGCTTCAGTAATTTTACCTGCAGCCGCCAGCTTGTGGATGGCAACGGTTTCAGCGGGAAATGCACAAACGAGACCGGCAACCCAGCCGACAGCTCCCATAACCATACTCTCCAGGGCGATTGTATCAACCCCGCAAAGAATTGCAAAACGGTCCCCGAATCGGTTGATCATGCGCGTTACATTGGTAACATCCCTTGTCGACTCCTTAACTGCCAGGATATTGGGCAGTTTGCTCAGTTCTTCAAACATCTCCAGGGTGACCAGTGTCTTATAGTCGACCGGATTATTGTATATCATGACCGGCAGGTGGGTGGACCCTGCTGCCTGCATCAGAAATTCAACGGCTTCGCGTTCATCGGGGGCATAGCGCATCGGAGGCAAAAGCATAAAACCGTCAACCCCGATTTGTTCGGCTTTCTTAATCTGGCTGATTGCCAGGCTGGTTGCCTGTGCGGCAATGTTCAGGAGCACCGGTATCCGGTTGCCGGCCACCTCTTTGGCTGCCCGGATCAGCCTTTCCTTTTCATCGTCTGCCAGAACGCTGGCTTCGCCCAGCGTGCCGCCGAGTACCAGTCCATTTACACCCGCCTTGATCTGGGCTTCCAGATTCAGCTGAAATCCTTTTATATCCAAGGAAAAATCCGGGTTGAACTTTGTTGTCACGGCCGGAAATACACCATTCCAATTCATGTTTTTTTTTCTTGCAAAGGAAGTGTCTCTCCGGATTGAAGAATAATTGTATTTTTGACAGATATGATACTATATTAACATAAACGTCATTTTTTTTGTGTTTTTAAGATAATATAGGCAATGAAGGCGCTGTTTTTTCATATCATCAAAACCGGCGAGGAATCCTTCCTGGTTCAGGAAGATAAGCTTCCCTCCTTCTACGGAATGGTTCACTATCATCCGGAGATACAGATAACCCTGATAAAAAAGGGAAGCGGGGTAAGGCTGATTGGCGACCAGGTTCTGCCATTCGGACCCGGAACCATGATGATGATCAGTGAGAACCTGCCTCATGTATTCAAGAGTGAACCCAGCGAGGATGGTCAGTTGGTGGAGGCTATCAGCCTCTACTTTAAGCGGGAGGCTTTTGGACCCAAATTTTTTTCAATTCCGGAAATGCAATCCGTGCGCAACTTCCTGGATCTGTCGATTGGTGGCTGGGAGGTGGGTGGAACGACCCGAACCTATGTCGAAAATAAAATGAACCAGATCAGGGAGATGGAAGGCCTCGACCGGTTAATTGTTTTGCTGGAAATATTGCGGGCCCTGTCGAAGTCGTCAAGCCTGACGGCATTGAATCCCAACCAAAAGGAGTATTATCTGGATCGTCGCGATTCAGAAAGGTTAACGCAGGTTTTTGATTATGTATTCTCGAATTTCGACAAGCCAATCCGGTTGAAAGAAATGGCCGGGATGACTCATTTTACCGTTAACGGGTTTTGCAGGTATTTCAAGAACAAGACCCGCAGGACATTCATCACTTTTCTGAACGAAGTGAGGATCAGCAAGGCCATGGAACAATTGCGCGTGAAGGATTGGCCTGTATCGAGGATTGCGATGGAATCGGGGTTTGGCAACCTTTCACATTTTAACCGGCAGTTTAGGGCCATCCATGGGATGACGCCTACTGATTATCGAAGGATGTCGCAAATCACCTGATGATTCTCTGGGAACCCGGTTCATTGATTTAGCTGCCAACTTTGTGGTTTAACAGAAATGTATAGCAAATTTCTATTTCCTGGCCCCTGCTTTCAGGCTACTCAGCTCATTGTCAATTATCTTGACATTGTGACTCATCGATGCTTTAAACATTTCCAACTTCACTTTCGCTTCCTCCTGGTATTCATTCATCCTTTTTCTCAGATCGTTATTGTCTTTCTTTAAACTTGCCACTTTTCTATGCAGACTGCCACTTGCGTTGTGAAAACCTTCTAATTCTTTGATTTTTTTCTCATTCAATCGTATTTTCCTGTCTGTTTCCGTCTTAAATGGTGTCCATTCATCCGGAGTTTCGTTTTTCTTCACAATCACAGTTTTCATGGACTCCCGGATTATTTCGTCGCTGACAAAACCACTGTCTTTTAACAGCATTCGTTCTTTCTTCACAAGGTCAAACGCATCATCGGCTTTAGGTACGCGTGGTCCGCAGGAAGTTAAGCTTATTGCCATTAAAGTTCCAGTTAGAAATATCTTGTAAAAGTTCGAAATCATAGCCATCTTCCTTTATTTTGATTGTTCAGTGTCCCACTGTTCCATGGTGAATATTTGTTTATACGATTGCGGCTTTATGCGAAGGCTGCCAGAATAAGGATGATCAAGCAAGAGGATAATAAAGATAATCATTGCAATGAAAATGCTTAAAAGTGCATTTAAGGCCACATGCAAATGCAAATGCTCAATGTCCAGCAGCATTGCACAAAAGATTGTGATGATTGCTCCCAATATCATCGGCCACCATAATGGAGGGGGTATTTCCCTGTTTGCGGAAGTGTCCCTGAGACCCCGGTACATTGACAGATCATTCAAGTGGTTAAACATTTCTGCAACCAGCTGAATCTGAAACTGGTTTTTTGGATTGAGGTGTTCGATCTTATAAAAAACCCGATCAAATGATTCCGGTGTTTTCCGGCTTGTTTTCATGTGTTCCATGTTTGGAAACTCTTCATCTATAACATTATATATGAAATCAAGGTATACGATCATGAGTTGTTTGGATTCAACTGTATCAGGATAAAACTTAATATCGCGGTATAATCCCATTGCAGAACTACCCTCTTTGCTAACATTGGTGCGTGTTTCGTTCATCTGGCCCCATACCATGAATACAACAAAGCTGAGGAGGAATGCATAAAAACTGGCAATGGCCAAAAAGAGGAAACCAGTTACTTCATTGTGCGATCGTAGTATTTTAAGATTGGCGTATCTGCGAAAAAGAAAAGTACCTAACCCTGCAATAATGGCTGCAAAGGCAATTATCAAAATAAAAAGTAAGAATGAGGGTATTTGGAGTAAATAGTCGGTGAAGGCTTTCATATAATAGCGTAATTAGTAATAACTTAGGATCACTAATCACTCGCAATGATGCCATTTTTTTACCGTGTTTGTGTTACAAAACTTTTGTAAAGAATTACATGATTCACACATATGCAACCACTAATATGCAAATTGTATGCAACCAAAAAAGAAAAGCCACCTTTTGGGTGGCTAACGTATTGATTTAGAAGTGGGCCCACCTGGGCTTGAACCAGGGACCCTCTGATTATGAGATATAGACCGAGCTTGATCCAGTTGGATGTTAGTGTATGTAAAGATATGATATTGAGCAAATTAAAATTTCAAACTTGATCTTATTTGATGTCATTTTTTGTTATATTTGCATAGAAAGTATGCAAATTTTATGCAAATAATTGATAATCATGAGCTGTAAGATCAACACTTTTTTGGATACTCGCAGGAAAAAAAAGAAAGGACGGTATCCCGTTAAGCTTCGGGTTTTTTACCAAACCGCCCAGCGACTTTATAACCTGCACCTGGATGTGACCCAAGCGGAGTGGGATCAGGCAAACGAGGAAAAACCGAAGGGGGAGGCCCGCAAACTCAATGAAAAACTTCGGGTGATCGAGGCCCACGCGGAAGAAGTAGCCAGTAAGATCAATCCATTTTCCCTGTATGAGTTTGAGCGGAAGTTTTTTGAAAAGAATCGTCAGGAGAAAGTTTATGATGCATTTACCGCCTATGCCGAAGTCCTTTCATCAGAGGGACGACACAGAAGCGCCATCTCTTACCTTACCGCCCGCAACTCCCTGGCCCAGTTTTACCCGGAAGCACGATTTCCCGATGTTACAGTGCCTTTCCTGAAAGATTACGAACGCTGGCTCAAAAAAAAGGGGCTCTCCGATACTACCGTCGGGTTTTACACCCGTAATCTTCGCACCCTCTATAACCTGGCCATTGAGCAGGAAATTGTCCCCCGTTCCCTGTATCCCTTCGGCCGGCGCCGGTATGAGATTCCGCTATCGAGAAACATAAAAAAGGCCCTCACACTGGAGGAAGTCTACCGGATCCTTCAATACCAACCCGAACCCTATTCCTTTGCCGACCGGGCCAAGGACTTTTGGTTGTTCAGCTATCTGTGCTGTGGGATGAATTTCACGGATATTGCCCACTTAAAATATGGAGATCTCGATGATGAGGTTTTGATCTTCATCCGGGAAAAGACCAAACGGACCTCGCGTGGGAATCAAAAACCAATAATCGTCCCATTGCTGCCTGAAGCCCGGGCAATTATCACCAAGTGGGGCAGCCCTTCCAAAAAGCGAGAGGACTACATTTTCCCGATCCTCTCATCCGGCATGACTCCGGCGCGCCGGATTGCTGAAGTCGGGCAATGGGTTCAAGTAACCAACAAGTGGATTCGAAGGATTGCCAAGGCCGTAGGGATTGAGAAGGATGTGACCACCTACGTGGCCCGGCACACGTTTGCGACCGTTATGAAACGATCGGGGGCTTCCACCGAGTTTATCTCCGAACAGCTGGGGCATTCCAACCTGAGTACCACGGAAAGCTATCTGGATTCCTTTGCCACCCAGGTCAAGCGCGACATGTCCAGGCACCTGGTGGATTTTTCAGGGCTTCCACCCCATGAATAGTATAAGAAGCTGAATCACAGATTGCAGCATCGCAATACGGATAGTTTCTGGTTTTTGCAGGATTATTTTGCAAAAACTAGAAAAACGGGGTAAATGTGGGTCCTGAAAAAATTTATTGCACATTATTTTCCATGCGTAATCAGTAAGATTATCAGTGTGTTGTCGATTTACTTTCAGGTTTTTGCAAAACATTTATGCAAAAACCTGAAAGGATTTTCCAGGCTAAATCGGCTGGGTCCCCCTACATTTCTGGGGTGAACTCACAAAAGATAAAAAAATGGAAGACGCGACTCAATCCCACAAAATTCTTACCCGGGCGGAAACCGCCAAGATGCTAAATATCAGTGTGATGACCCTGTACACCTGGACCCGGACGGGTCTGCTGACCGCCTATAAAATAGGCAAACGGCACGTGTACTATAAATATGACGAAATCCTGGCCGCATTAACCCGGTTTGATTATAACAAATAACTGTCATGGCAACAATCGTTAGGCCCCGACAGGAGGGGGAATACGTTCCCGGTAAAGGATATCTGTGCCACTGTCATAACGAGGAGTGCCCGGCTCTCTCCAGGTATTTTTATTCCAGACGGCCAGAAGCACGCTATTGCTGCACCAAGTGCCGGATGGCTGCCCATTATAGAGAGGACCGTTTGCAGCTGGCCGAAGCGAGACACCTCATGAGCCAGATCAAACGAAATGACCGGATTTTGCAAGAGATTCACAAAGTATTAGGTACTGCTTCGCTGTCAATGGACGTTTTAAGGGCGACTTCCTTTACCCGGGAAGCACCCTCGATCCCGGTTTCGAGTCAGCGGACGGGCAAACCGGGGGATCTGTTTATTAACTATATCCTGTGTGTTGACCCCAAGACCGATACCTTTCGGGTTTATGAGAAAGGGCCAGAGTATGATCATGCGTGACCTTTTGCATCCGGAATACCTGAAGGAGTTTGTTCCCGATCAGGTAGCCGCCGGCCGTCAACGGGGTGATGACCTCCTGTTTTACAGTTTGCTGGGTCTTTCCCTTATGGCCCTCGGGTGGTGGCTAATGGATCGCTATAGTGATCCCCCTGAAGAAAATCCAA
>Ga0209417_1005075_pt1 | contig 14918 bp, 11 predicted proteins | sample RifGroF2_FD_184002 | JGI IMG/M metagenome (GOLD analysis project Ga0209417, IMG submission 184002) | Groundwater microbial communities from Rifle, Colorado, USA - Groundwater F2 (SPAdes) (version 2) | ecosystem: Environmental > Aquatic > Deep subsurface > Groundwater | place: Rifle, Colorado... | reverse complement strand
TGCGTTATAACGGCCATAATAAGCTCCTTTCACCTAATAGGGTTAGATTCACATTTATATAGCCTGTCAATCGACACCTGTAAGAAGCTGATTAATTAGGGATTATCCCTTATAGGGATTTGAATGCGGTAAAATCGATGATTTCAGCGTCTAAATCGCGATAAAATTTCAGACGCAGAAATAACGTGAATTGCTCGGCCTTAAAAATGCTTCGGCGTTCGAGAGATATCGGACTAACTGCGCCACGGAATCAACCTGGAGTTTTTCCATTACTCTGGAGCGATGAATCTCAACCGTCTTGGAGCTAATCGCCAGTTCGATTGCGATTACCTTGTTGGCTTTCCCCTCGGCAACCAAACGCATTACCTGCTTTTCTCTGGGACTAAGCTGCGAAAATCGCGAATGGAAATTACGTATTTCAGAATCCCGCAAAACGCCGCTGTCCATCTCAAGTTTCAGCGCAAACATCATAACGCTTACAACTTCAGAATTGGAATTTAAAACCGGATAACACCTTACCAATCTGAAATTGCCATCCAAATCATAAGTTTTCACCTGCTGCGACAGACCAGTTTGAATTGCGTCCTCTAATTTGCATCGCAAATTCTCATCAATAAAATTGCCGGTGCTGCGAGCCGCGGCATTAGCCCAAATAACTCTCATTTCGGAATCGTATTGGACAACGATTTCGGGAATATTTTCCAATATGCCTTGTTCTAAAACTGCCTGCTCAGCGGTGTTTTCCATATAACCTGTGGTTTGGTCCAATTCTCGTTCCTTTCCTTTGTTAGGGATATATTAATTCTCGATTAAAAATCAGCAATCTTAAGTAATTTATTAGAATTTTGCCTTGCAAAACATACCATAACCCAATTATAATTACCTATCAGTTATGTCGTTTAAGTGTATGAGTATATTTTTAGGAGAAACGCTATGAAAAGGATTGGAATTGGATTGTTTGTTTGTGCCGCCGTTTGTATCGCTGTTGGTTTGGCAGGCTGTGCCGGCAAAGCCGATGAAAGCAAGCCCATCGCCGATGTACAGGCTGACGCTCAAAAAATGGACGTTGCACAGCTAACGGCAATGGCGACAAAGTACAAAGACGCAATTACGGCCAAAAAAGCCGATGTTGACAAAGTTATGGCCAAGATAAAAGAGATTCCCCTTGCCGATGCAATGGGTAAAGAAGCCGGGGCATTAAAGCAGGACGTTGACGCTCTGGCTACATCAATCAAAGCCCTCAAAGAGCGATTTGATGTCTATTATGGTAAGCTCGTTGAAAAAGGCGCTGATGTTTCAGGGTTGAGCATTTAACAAGCTTAACTTTCTTGACTAAATCGCTTATTTTACCATAAATTAAGGCTTTTTTATTGACAGTTAAGCCTTATGGCCTATAATGACTTGCGTGTTTTTTGATTAACGCTGGCTTTGCGGAGTTGGTCTATGAATTGTAAAATATTGGTGTTATTGGGTTGTGTATTTTTGAGTACGGCTGTTTTTGCCGAGCAGTTGCAGGACGACTGGAACGATTTTCTGCATTACACGGTAATTGGTCGATTCGACCTTGCCGCCGGTTTTGCGCAGAAAATTATCGACAGCAATGCCAATCCCATTGAATTGCTTCGCTTGAGCGAAGAAAATCCGCGAGGCTACGCCATTGTGGTAAAGGTTCACGCAAATAACCCCCAGCTTGCGCCTCTTGCGGAGAAAATCCTCGGCATTATAGAACAGGGTCGATTCGCAAGACGCACCGATTCTGAAATCATCGTTGAAGAGGTCAAAAGATTAAGCAGCACCGTTCGCGGCAAATACACCGCAATCGAAAGACTTCGCAACGCGGGCGAATACGCTATTCCGTATATGGTTGCTGCGATGGCTGACCAGAGTCGCAAAGCCGAGTTCCCAAATATCACAACCGCCCTGCCGGAAGTCGGCAAATCCGCAATCAGACCTCTTGCCGCCGCTCTTGCGATGGACAACCTGATAGTTAAAGCCGAAATAATAAAAGCTATGGGCAAAATCGGTTATCCAGAATCGCTCGGCTATCTGAAATACGTCGCCGAAAAAGATTCTTCGGAGCAGCTTCGTCAGCTTGCTCTTGAGAGCATCGGCCAGATTGATTCTTCGGCATCAGCCAAAACAGCCGCCGAACTTTTCTTCCAGACCGCTGAAAGCTATTATTATAAAGCCGACTCCCTGATGCCGGCATCCGATGCCAATTTCGCCAATATATGGTTCTGGAGCAAAGAATCAAACGGCTTAATAAAAGAGGAAATCAGCAGAGCGTATTTCAGCGAAATGATGACTATGCGATGCTGCGAACTGTCCTTGCAGGCAAATCCTGATTTCAGCGAGGCTATTTCGCTCTGGCTCGCGGCGTTTTTCCGTGCCGAGGGCGTAAGCAATGTTTATCCGAAATATTTCGGCATAGGCCATGCTAACGCGATGACTTACGCCACAACCGCCGGCGCCGAATATCTGCACAGCTCTCTTGCCCGCGCGGTTAAGGATAAAGATGCTGTTATCGCTCTGGGCGTAGTTGAAGCCCTTGCTCGCAACGCCGGCGAAAAATCATTGATGTACAGACTGAAAACTTCCCAGCCTTTGATTGACGCTCTGACCTTTGACGACAGAGCCGTCAGGTTAAGCGCAGCTATCGCTATTTCTCTGGCAGGCCCTGCCGAGCAGTTCAAGGAAAGCCCATTAGTAGTCAATAATCTCGCTGAAGCGATTTCTGCCACTGCCGATGAAAAATGGCCGAAAGATACCGCTGATACTTACGCGATTAGAGCCTGTGATGCGATGCTAAAACTTGCCCATACAAGAAATCAGGTTATAGACCTTTCAGCGGCTCTTTCGCAGCTTGTTTCCGCTACAAAAGATTCGAGAAACGAAATTAAAATTTTTGCCGCTCAAATACTCGCTTATCTTTCAAGTCCCGACGCTCAAAGAGCGATTGCGGATATGGCGATTACCGACAGCAACGAAATGGATGTCAGAATTGCCGCTTTCGATTCTCTTGCCGTTTCAGCGAAGGTCAACGCCAATCTGCTGCGGGATGAGCAGATTAACCAGATATATATGATTGTTCAATCGACAACAGTGGATACCGAGTTGCGTTCGAGCGCAGCGGCCGCGTTTGGCGCGTTGAATCTGCCGAGCAGAAAGGTAAAGGATTTGATACTTTACCAGGCAAAAACCAGTCTCTAAATTGTTTGCTTGAAAAATGGTTGTTTTGCCTGTACTATGCCCCCACAGCGAGGCGCCAATATGGCTAAAATTACCGAAAAAACCGGCAAAATTGACGAAAAGGAACGCAAAAATGCGATAAGCGATTTCGTCAAAACTCTCTCGGCCGAACACAGAATGCTGATTATCCTCAAAGGTCAGCTCTATGGCGGCAATTGGGACCCGATGTACCAGGACTTGAAAAATCGCCTCGATGGCAAGCCGTATATTTTCAAACTGGCAAACCGCATTAACGATGACATTGAGAGAATCGAAAAAATGAGACAGTTTGAGCAGCAGTTTGACTGCAACCTCTGCGATTTTGTCGATTCTGTTGAATAATAGCTTCGGCCAGCGGTCGAATCCTTATTTTTGATTTTTAATCTTTGATTTTTGGTTTTCAGACATAGGAGCTATGCGTTGAAGAACTTTTGTTTTGTTTGTTTATTTGTCATTATATTTTCCACATTCGTTTATGCAGGGGGCATCAGCGAAAAACTTCTCAATCAGGCCGGCCTTTCGACCGTCTGGCAAACCGCCGTCGCTTTGGATGCCGGCGAAAACGTCCAGAGAATAGACATTCTCGGCGATTATCTTTATGCGCTGACAGACAAAAATTATTTATTCTGTCTCGACAGAAACACCGGCAAATCGTGTTTTTCCGCAACTGTCGCCCTGCCGCAAATGCCGGTCTCGGCTCCTTCATCTTACGCAAACACGGCCTACGTCGTTGCCGAAAATAAACTCATCGCCTTTGATACTCTGCAAAGGACAGAGATTTCCAGAATAACTCTGCATATACCCGTTTCCGCCGCCGCTGCCGCCAACAAAGAATACATCTATCTGCCCGGTATGGACAAACGACTGCACGTTCTCGATGCCAACAGCGGGCATGAACTTTTTAAAGTTACCGCAGACGACTTTTCAGGCATTACCAGCGTCTCGGCAGCCGAATCGTCCGTTACTTTCGCCACAGCCGGCGGAAGTATAATATGTATGCAGGCTTCATCTCCCAAACGAATTTGGCAGTTTAACGCCGTCGGCGGAATTACCGCTCCGTTCGCTTCGGCGGCAAATTTTATCTACGCGGCCAGCAGAGACACCAACCTCTATAAAATAGACGCGTACAGCGGAAAGTCGGTATGGAATTTTCCATTCCACACAGGCTCTGTTCTTACGACCTCGCCAAGAGCGACACAAACTACAGTTTATCAATACGCCCAAAATAAAGGCGTTTACGCCATTGATGCAAACAGCGGAAAACAGCTTTGGCTTCTGCCCGACGGCGAAGACCTGCTCGCTGAAAACGGCAGCACCGCTTATATTATGGACAAAAATAATAACTGCGTCGCAATGGATAATCAGAAGGCCAAAAAGATTTATACAATAAATTTCGCTCCCGTAACCGCTTATACCGCAAATACCTCTGACGCGAAGATTTACATAATGGACGGCAAAAATATCTCCTGTATCGCGCCGTCCGCAAAATAAAATTATATCACGGAAGAAGGACGATTCAAATGGATGTGAAAATCACTACCGCACTAATCAGCGTATCGGACAAAACCGGCATTATTGACTTCGCCAAAAGTCTTTCGACGTTCGGCGTTAAAATCATCAGCACAGGCGGCACAGCCAAAGCCCTCGCACAAGCAGGCATAAACGTCGTAAGCGTCGATTCTGTTACCGGCTTTCCGGAAATGATGGACGGCAGAGTAAAAACCCTCCATCCCAAAATTCACGGCGGACTGCTCGCTATCCGCGACAACGCCGAACATCAGGCCGCGATGAAAAAACACGCAATCGAGCCGATTGACTTAGTCTGTATAAATCTTTATCCGTTTGAACAAACCATTGCAAAGCCGGACTGCAAATTTGCCGACGCTATCGAAAATATCGACATCGGCGGACCAAGTATGGTTCGCTCCGCTGCGAAAAATCATAAATTCGTAACCGTTGTTACAAATTCCGCTCAATACGAAAAAGTTATCGCCGAGATGAAAACGAACAACGGCTCGGTAACCGAAACAACCCGAACCGACTTCGCGAGAATCGCTTTCGGTATGACCGCGGCCTACGATTCCGCCATCTCAAAATATCTGAACAAACAGGCGGGTGTAAGCTATCCCGAACGAATGACAATATCGCTCGCCAAAACTATGGAACTTCGCTACGGCGAAAATCCACACCAGAGCGGCGCATTTTATAAATTGCCCGCCAATGCCGAGATGAGCGTATCATCGGCCAAACTTATGGAAGACGAAACCCAGATTAGCTTCAACAATCTGCTCGATGCGAATGCCGCCTTTGAATTGGTCAAGGAATTTTCAGAGCCTGCCGCTGTTGTCGTCAAACATCTGAACCCCTGTGGCTGCGCCGTTGATGACGACATTCACAAGGCCTATCAAAAAGCTTATGAAACCGATGTAACAAGCGCATTCGGCGGAATCATCGCATTAAACAGAAACGTTGATAAAGCCCTTGCCACTACGATTATGGAATCTTATTCGCTGTTCGGCAAGGCAAAGGGAGCGGCCGGGTTTTTTGCCGAAGTCATCATCGCTCCCGAATTTTCCGCAGACGCTCTGGAAATTATACGCAACCTGAAATCCTGGGGCAAACGCGTAAGACTGATGGAGACAGGCGCAATCGACCGTGCGAAAATTGATTGTGGCGAATTTGATGTCCGCTGCATTATCGGCGGTCTGCTGCTCCAGCAAAGAGACCTCGCAGGCTGGGAGCCGCAAAATCTTACATACCCAACAAAAGCAAAGCCGGACAAAAAGCAGCTTGAGGATTTGAGAATCGCCTGGCTCTGCGCAAAGCACGTCAAGAGCAATACGATTACGCTTGTGAAAAACAAAAAACTTATCGGCGTTGGCGCAGGCCAAATGAATCGCGTCGAATCAGGTCTTCTGGCTTTCAAAGCCGCTGGCAGCGAAGCTAAAGGCTCCGCAATGGGTTCGGATGCCTTCTTCCCATTCCCGGACAATATCGAAAACGCCGCACAGCACGGCGTTGCCTGCATAATCCAGCCGGGCGGCTCAAAGAAAGATGACGAAATCATCGCCGCCGCCGACAAACACGGCATCGCTATGGTTCTCACCGGTAAACGACATTTTAAACACTGATAAAGCTGTTAGCTGATGGAACTTTTGCTTTACAATAATTGTCCGATTGGTTATATTCGGGGCAAAAGAGGCAAAGAAGTAAGGAAGCAAGGACATTACAGAGCCGCAACAGCGCGTCCCGCCATAGCCTCTGGCGACGGCGGATAATGGAGCGGTAATTCCTTACATCTTTATTTCCTTACTTCCTTGTTTTGTGCCGATGTAGCTCAATGGTAGAGCACGGCTTTCGTAAAGCGATTTTCTCAATCCCAACGCATTGCAAATAAGGTATTTATGGCAAATTGTGCCTTTTTGGTGTCGAATGAAAAAAATATCAGAGCCATTTAAAAGAAAAGACCGGCGAGGATTTTGGCTATCTTGGTATGAGGGCAAAAGGAGATACCGCAAGCAGTTTTATACTCTTGCAGAGGCGAAAATGTACCGCAGAAAAAAACATATCGCCCTCAATCTCGATGTTTATGGCGGCATTGATATGGACTATTCGTTAGCAGTCGAGGAATATCTCAAAAAATACGATTTACAGGGACTTGCCGCCGCGTCAAAGTATCGGGCAAAGCGGGTACTGGAACTATACGCCGCCGCGTGTTCCCCGCGAAAAGTCGCGGATATTACTCAAAGGTCTGTCGATAGTTTCATACAGAGCCGAATAAAGGCTCTTAAATCCCCCTACTCCGTCAATCAGGCCATCGGCAGACTGAAAGCCTTTATTAACTGGCTTATCAAACGTGGATACCACAGGGGACATCTTGATATTCAGATGATGAAAACCGTCCGAACTGTCAAAAAATCCCTTACCACCGAACAAATCAGAGCGTTACTCAAAGCCTGCCCGGGCGAAATATGGAAAATGCGGATACTGTTAAGCCTCTGTACCGGCCTACGTGCCGGGGATATTGACAGATTGCCGGCTGCCGGCCTTGACTTAAAACGCGCCACAATCGACACGGTGAGCAAAAAGACCGGCAAGGCTTACGATGCCCGGCCGTTGCCTGATACCCTTATTCCTGCCTTAACTGGCTATGTCAGTGGACTGCCTGAAAACACTGTCAGACTATTGCCGGACATAAATATCCGCAAGGAATGGGACGCTATCCGGCTGAAAGCAAAACTGCCAAAAGTTACCCGCCAGGATATGAGAATTACTTTCAGTACGATGATGCAAAAAATATCCGGCCTCGAAACGGCAAGAGACCTGCTCGAACATAGCTCAAGTAAGATAACCGGAGACTGGTACAGTGATACCGAGTATCTCAATAAATTGCGGGTAAATAAAATCCCAATCGATTTATGGCTCAAAGATTAGACCATTGCAAAGTACATTATATACATTATTTGTTTTTACTTGAAATGGGAAATAGTCGCATTTTTAGTGAAATAATCCCGAAAGCCCATAATTTTGTGGGCTAATTTTGCTCAATGACAAGTTAACAAGGCGGGTCGCCCCGTCGTATGGATACGCACAGGGGATAGTAACTGGCGATTATTGTCCCCTGATTTTTTCAAAAACGATGGGCAGCCGTGGAGCAACTACCCATCGCCGAAGGAGAAGAAGAAAGTTATTATGCTTTCGGGCTGTTCAGGTTGTTTATTTCGTCTATGACCGTATTGTCTTTCATCTCGTTTATGATTATCTGTTTTTCGGAGTTATCCTTAACTACGGTTTTGACTTCGTTAGATGTCCGGTCGATACCGCCTTTTAACGCGCCCAGCCCGGCCGCGCCGAGAATTGGCCAACACCAATCGGGCAGGGTAAAAACATCAAGTCCCTGCAATACTCCGAGAATCGCTACGACAATGGCGATAATGTAGGATTTACGACCTTTGAGATAATCTTTTATTCGTTTTAAAGTTTCCATAAAAACTCCTTTATTATTTATATAAATATCTGATTATTATTTTTTTGCTGTATAAATGGCCATCCTTAATTAAGGCTTTAGCTTGCTTGCGAAGCCAGTCCGCAATGTTTTTCTTGCCTTTTTTGCTCATATTGCCCGCATTTTTTATTGTTAATACTGCCGCTGATTTTTCCATAAAAACTCCTATTCGTCTAATTTCTTAATCTCTGCGATAATAGCCAGAGCTTTCTTAATATAAAGCTCCATCGCTTTTATTGTCGTTTCAAGGTCAAACAGTATTTTCGCGTTTTCAGGGGTCATTATCAAGTACCTTTAAATGCTGATGCCAATAGCCAACCTATGGCAAGCGTCAAAAGAGAAAATACAAGGGTTGCCCATACAGGTAATCTGTTTCGTACTCGTTCAAGAATTTCGTATATGTTTCTAATGTCTTTTTCGTCCTGTATAATTCGTGCTTCGTGGCCGCTGTGGCAATCGCATTTTTCCATTGTTCATTCCTTATCAAAGTTGGTTTGGCTGTGAATTAGTTCCTATTTATTATTTCTTCGTTTCGCAAGTTCTTTCCGTAGCTCATTAACCTTGTCTATGTCGTCAAAATGCACATCGCCCTTTCTGTACTTCCTGCCTTTTCGGTAAATATCTTTACCTATAGCATTTACGCCAATCTTAATTCGCTCCCGACCTTTTTCTTTGTATAGGCTTTTTTGAATTTCGGCGATAATTTCGGATTCGGTAAGTTTTCCAAAGTCAGAATAGGTGTTCGCTTGAACACTCATAGCAGAAGTTATAATTTGCAATAATTGGTCAGGCTTGTTTTTAAATTCAGCGGCATCTATATAATTTTCTACCGATATTGGAGTAACCATACGAATTGCTTCCGTTAAGGGCGTAGTTGGTTTTCTGTCAAAATCTTTACCTCTTAAAATGTTCAATACCGCCGTTGCCGCCGGTGCTGTTTTATTTTTAAAGAAGTTGATAAGAACATCTTCGCCGGTCATACTGCCATATTTGTCAGAATTTATTTTGGTGAGTTTGCCGGTAGAACTGTTTTTGGTATAGCCTTTCCCAGCGACTATTGGAACTAATCGTGAAGCCAAGACAAGAATAGCAAAAGTTCCACCATCAACAGGGATATGGGTATTTCCAATTTTTATGCCCCTGAAATCTGTACTGCGAGGGTCGTATTCATAATCTTCGTCCGTGAACATCCACGCAATCGCTTTTATAAACGCTACGCCCAATATAATACTCAACAGGTTTATTGCAGCCTGCTTTCTGGCAAAACCACTAAGTTTTGAATCTCTTGCGTGTAGCGTAAGAACGTCAATGTTTCCCCATAGCTTGCGCGGAGCCCACATAATAGCATTCATTACACCAGGCTTACTTTGCCCGCCGTTCTTGGAATGGCCTCTTGCGGTAAGACTATTTGTAATCATACCAATACTCTCGAGGCTCTCCTTGCTCGTTAAATCCGCGCCGGTATTTCGTGCTACTGCAAAGAACATCTTCGCTACTCTGTATCGCATATAATGTGCAGATTGCGTAAAAGCATTGCTGCTTGCTAAATGTATCTTGCCTAATACTGGAATTTTCTCTAAAAACCCTAACTGTTCGGGAAATTCTTCTTCAATCGCTCCGGTTGCCACCTTTGCGGTTTTAATCCTATCGTAATCGGGGTCAGATACTATCGTTGCCCTTAACACCCTTGAAACATTTCTGCCCCTGAAAGTGTCCCACATAACTTTAAATGAGTTCGCAAACGTCTTAGACCATATATAGCGATTTCCTTTATGACCCATACCAAACATTTTTCTTGGTGCTAATGTCGCAATATCTTTCATATCGGACACATAGGCCACTGGCAAGCCCTGTATGAAATGCCAAGAATTATCGAGCGTTGACCTTAGTGTTCTGGCTATCGCGGGTATTGAGCCAAAACCAGACAACACAGACTTGAACGGATGAGCTTTAATATCAGCCCATTTTCGTCTCTGGCTATCTGCTTTGAGTTGCTGAACGTAGTCCTCAAAGTCTGCAATCGCAAGTCCCCAATCCATTTCTTCTGGAGTGGCAACAACACTATCTTGCTCCCGTCTTTCGGATTCATCAACGATAATCTTTTTCTCTGAAATGACGTTTGATAATTCCGTCATTTTTTCTAATTCCTGTTCGGTTATCGTCGGGCTAAGTTCCCTTGCAATTTTGAGTTGCTTTCTTAACGGTTCAATTTTTGCCCTTAACGCCATTCCCTCTTGGTCTAACTGGATTGGGATATGAGGTTTTTTAGCGAAATTGCCGGTCTCAAACATATTCTTAATGTCTTCAATTTCGTGCGTTAATCTTGTCTTTAAGGATTGTAGCGATGATTTTAATTGAGTTTCGCTATTGGTAACAGCAATTCCGTATCTTCGTTTTGCTTCATCGACAAGTTTTATTAGTCGGCGTTCCTCATCGCTCGGCGTTCTTCGTTCAACACCAGTTTTCAGTGGCGGTTTTTTATTCTGCAAATCTTCCAACTTGCCAATTTGCTGTAATTGTCCGCGCAAATCACGGAGTTTTATGTCGATTTCGCCTTTAGTTAATTGGCTGTATTTGCCATAACCTGAAATAGCATCCATCGTCTCTCTGCGTGTTATATCCGGTATGATGTTTTTTAAAACATCGTGGACTTTGTCAACCAGTTCGTCTCTCGTTGACACTCCGCTTTCAACAAAGCTCTTGGCTAATTGTCTTACAAGGCCGGACATTCCGGATAGTTCACTGTTGTTTTCAAGACGATTAAACATCTTATCGGTTATGTTTGTACGTTCAACATCATAAAACTGCGTTCTTGCCTTGCTCCAAACGTCTTTTAAGTATGGCTCTGCCTTTACGCCAATATCATTCATCATTGCTTTAGACCACGCGCCGATTTCTCTGATACCGCCCTCAAAGAGATACCCGCCGTATTGCGTCAATTTGACCAATGCCGATGGGTCTATGCCGGACGAGAATGTACCACCGGAGAACATTTTTCTTAAATCCACTCTTGCTGCTTCTGCCGCAGATTTCGTGAAAATCTTATTGCGTGAGCCAAATTCACGAGTACGGGGTTTGTGTTTCGTAGCAGGTTTCTTTTTAGCGTTATCCTTAATTAGTTCATTTATTTTTTGCTCTGCCAGTTTTCGTTCAACCTGTTTCTGGTAGTCGTCAAATTCCTTTTGCTTTGCAGCCAGTTTTTCTTCCAGTTCCTTAACTTTAGCTTTTGCCGCTTCGGAATCTATCTTGCGATATTGAGCCTTTTCTTCACGGATTTTTTGAATTTCCTTGCCTGCTATGACAGGATTATAGGGGTCAAACTTTGCCATTGATATTGTCTGACCAAGTCCGGTCAGGTACAAGGATAACTTTTCAGAGGCAACTAATTTTCTTAGAGTATCAAAATCCTTTTTCTCGTTAGCCGCTTTAATTACCGCGTCCCATATCTTGGCAACTTCAATACCCTGCGGAGACACTTCTTCCATAAGGGCAATTCTTACGCCTCTCTGGTAATTTTTCTTTACGAAATTCTCGGCAGCGACTTCCTGTTCTTCGTGAGACATTACTTCATAAGTTACGGCAGCAGGTTTATCTGTAACGCCACTTTCTTTAATATCCGCTCTTGTTCTCTTGGCAAATGCACTTTCCCTGATTTTCTTTCTTCGTGATTTTTCTTCATCGCTTACCGTTTGAAATAAAATATCTGATTTTGATTCCTTGTCTATTGTTGCTTTTTTATTTTCAGATTGCGTTTCTTTTACAAGCAATCTGTTAAATACACCCTTAATTTCAGGAGTTATTTTGATATTCAAAGGCGACTTGCCGGTGATTGATTTGTAAATTGACATAAGCCAGTTTTTAAACTTATCGAAAATGGCTTGCAGTTTTGGCTTTGGTGCTTTGCCGTCTCGCAAATATCGCTCAAAAGCTCTGGCGAATCTTTCCTCGGCGGCGTTATCCCATTTTTCCTGATTCTTTGTACCTGACCACAAAGCGGCAATCTTTAAATCTTCGCCGGATAAAGTCCTGCGGAAAATATGTGCCGTTTCGTGAACAAGACTTGAAATATCTGCCGATTCAAAGGCGTGCAATACCGCTCTGCCGTCTGCCAGAAACTCAACGGCGGCTTTCTTGTCCTGAAATAAAATACCCGATTGCGATTCAGCAAGTTTTTTAAGTGCTATTTTTCTATCACCCTCGTTTTTGGATGATTTGTCGTAATACTCAATCTGCAAGCCATTGTCTTTAAGGATTTTGATTACGCTTTCCGATGAGCCTTTTGGAATTATTGCACCATAAAACTCATTTAATCCAACCACCCTTTGCATCTTTACTTCAAAATACTCTGTCGGCATATTACGTAGATAGTTTAGGAAATCCATTATATCTGTAATGTTTTTCGGCGTGTAGGCATCGGCGGCAAATACTTTGTTTTTCTTACTCGCTCGCGGGTCTATGAGACTTGGTTTTGCGACAAGAGTAATTTCGCCAAAACCCTCTAATGGCGTGTCTATGTGAGATATTGCTAAACTCGGAACAGCAAGACCGCCCATCTTTTGAGCGTGTAAAACATTTTGTGGTTTTATGTTGTGCAGAACAACGAGATTTTTATCTTCCTCTTGTTGCAATAATGCATCTTTCCTCAGTGTAGTTTTCCCGCTCTTAACATCGGCGATATACTTATCAACCCATTCATCAAGAGTAATGCCCTGTACTTCTGCATTGGCTTCCCATATAGCGAGAACAGCGTCTATTTGTTCTTCAGATACGTTCTTAAAGTGCTTTTGGAGTTGGTCTTTGATTTGTTCTTTTGGACTGTAAATTACATTGTCCCGAACACTCCCTTTTGCGCCGGTCAATTCTCGGAGCTTGTAATAAATATCCCAAACTTCACTTGCGGCATCTTCGTCTGTATCTTCTTTGGCAAGCAGACTATTGGTTTTGTCTTTTACGGTGTTCCAATAGTCAACCGCCTTTTGATTGACCATATCGGCGGTAATATATTCTTCCGCGCCGGGGTCAACGAAACTCTCCGTGAAATTTACAATATCATCGACAATTTGCTTTGACGGTTTTGCCTTTGGTGTTTCCGGCAGTTTCATCTGGCCTGCAACATCGAGACGGGCGGATTCTACCCTATCGCCCTCTTGCAGGGTTTTGTAATCCTCTTTTTTAAGAAATTCCTGCTGTTCGCCCGATGCGGTTTTTTCAGGTGGCGGCGGTAGAGTTTCGCCTAAAAGGTCTTTGTCGGCTTCCCCAAAATCGTCAAATGCTCCGTCTATATGGTCGGCTATTTGCTGTTCTGTTTGGGCTTCGAGCCATTGTTCGTCTGTGAGGTTGTCGGGGTCGAGTTCGGTTTCGGCGGCAGTCGGAATCTCTCGTTCCATTTCCGCTCGAATACTTTCAGAAATATCTGGGTCTTTGAGTGCTTCATCGTATTCCTTTATATATTTTTTCTGTGTTTCTGTCAAGTCATTTTCGGCTATACCAAAAGCATTGGCAGTTTCTCTTATTCTTCGTCCTATCTGCCAGCCGTCTAAGTCTTTATGGGCTTTTGCCTGTAAAATCAAGTCGTTTATCTTCTGTTTTGGCGACCGTTCGGCTTTGGGCGTTCTCTCGAAAGCCGCTTCTCCTAATTCTGCCTTAACTTGTTCCACAACTCTTTTAGGAGTAAGGTAATAGGTAGGATTCTTCATACTGGAAACTGACCAAAACTCACCGCCGGCCAGTTCTTTGACACGTTTCATTGTCGCCCTGGGCGTTCTTGATAGCAGTTTTGCGAGATTCTGCGGGTCGTCTGGGAATATGTTCTTCTTGCCCTTACCGTCGCCTTTTCTGCGTAACCCCTTTTTGCCCCAGTCCATTAAATCTACGTTGTGCCATTCGGCGGGGATAGATGTGTATTGCTGCTTTGTGGGCGACTTTTTGTTTTCCGGCAAGACCATTTCGTTGTTGCGAATAAGATAGTCCTGCATCCATTTTTCTTTGCGGTATTCGTCTATGACCTTATCCGGCAACACCCTATTTAATGCAGCGTCTTGTTGAATTGCAGAGTTATGTTTAGATTTATAAGACTTTAATTCTTTTGCGATTTTCTGCCGATATTTTCCCGTTGAGCCTGCGTATTGTTTTTTGAGCCAATTAAGATATTCCTGCGATGTGCTTTCTGCTAAAACCAGTGTTTCAAATTTAGGTTTTTGCGGTGTTTTTACACCACCCCCCTCATTGGGGGCGGGCTGGCTAAAAGAGGATTGAGCGGGCAACTCTTTACCTGCTCGAATTATTTCGATAAAACCCTGCTCTTTGAGGATATTTACATCGTTTTCGGAAATAACCCTTATAAAGTTTTCATCTTTTTGCAATACGATACTATTTTTGTAATCAGGCGATTTATTCAATCCGCGTTGACCGGCAACTATATTTGATTCTTCGATAGTTTTTGCTTTCGTGGCAACACTTAAGAGTTCTTCTTTTCTTGCCTGTATTTGTTTTTCGGCGTTTTTGGCCTCAATGATATGTTTATCTATTTCAGACTGTTTTAGGTTTGGGTAGAGTTCTGTTGGATGAGCAATTTTTCCATCAGGCAATTTGATATAGTGTCTTATTTTTCTACCAGTAATATCGCTCGTGTGCATATATTCAGGGTCATAAGCATAACCAGAAATTTCATCACCAGAATACTTAC
>Ga0209417_1005074_pt1 | contig 14925 bp, 13 predicted proteins | sample RifGroF2_FD_184002 | JGI IMG/M metagenome (GOLD analysis project Ga0209417, IMG submission 184002) | Groundwater microbial communities from Rifle, Colorado, USA - Groundwater F2 (SPAdes) (version 2) | ecosystem: Environmental > Aquatic > Deep subsurface > Groundwater | place: Rifle, Colorado... | reverse complement strand
GTAGTCTTTTGAATCAATGAATTGTCATGTTTGTTTTTCATTTTGCTAATACGGTTTGTCTGTCTTTTTAAAATGCCCTACAACGGCCGCGGCTATGAGCAGTGGCGGTCTTCGTAGCTGCGTTCGTATCCCACGTTACAGACCTGCGCTGCGAGACGAGACGTTGAATACGCTACAAGCCCCGCCATTGCTTATGAGCCGTTGTTACAAACCGTTTTTATTTAAATTTCCCATCATTACCAACTTTTGTCATAAAAATACTTCCATCATAATCCCCAGTAATTATGTTATCTTCATTTACATCCTTTATTAAATTAATGCCCCAATCGCTGTGATTACTTCCAAATTTTTTATACCAATTTTGTTTTCCATCTTGGTCAATTTTTAAAACAATAATATCATCTTGCATTGTGTTGAAATCATAAGAAGAGCCAGTTATTGTAAATGTTCCATCTGTGTTTTCTTTTATTGAATTGCCTTTTTCTGAAAGATTATTTTCTCCATATTCTTTTTCCCATATTGTATTTCCTTGATTGTCTGTTTTTAATACCAAAACTTGACTGTAACCATTAGAAGTGTATTGTCCACAAGTCAATAAATTACCATCGGAGAGTTCAATTGTTGAAAATCCACATTTCCATTGTCCGGCACCAATAGTCTTATCCCATACTTTTTTCCCTGTTGAATTAACTTTCAACAAATAAAGGCCTCTAGGATTACTGTTATCTTCATTTGTCCCTGTAACTAAATATCCTCCATCCGTTGTTTCGATTAAAGAAAAAGGAACTTCTTGGTCTAGGTCTGAATAACTTTTTGTCCATATTGTATCACCATTTAAATCAAGCTTAAGCAGGTATATATCTCCAAACGAGCCAGCTCCGAAACTTTCAGTTTTTCCTGCAATTAATAAGTTTCCATCTGAAGTTGAAATAATATTTTTACCGTAATCAGCTTCATTACCTCCAAAAGTCTTTGTCCAAATTGTATCACCTGATGAATTCGTTTTAATTAGTAAAATATCTATTCTTGTAGCTGAATAGTTTCTATAAGTCTCGCCACAAATAAAAATGTCATTATTTGTCGTTTGGACAATAGAGTTTGCTTCACTCATATTTCCAGCATTAAAATCACTCCTCCAGATTTCATCTCCAGATTTTGAGATTTTTAATACAGAAATACTTGCTCCTGAATTACCACAAATTATTAGGTTATTATCATTAGAGGTTATTGTAGAATTATCATTTGTTCCAATATTTCCATTGAAAGTAAAATATGTAGGCGTTGTCTCAATTGATTTAGTTTCATCATCCTTTTCACATGATGAAAAAACTACAACTGTAATAATTAAGGTCAATAATTTTCTCATGGTTGTTTCTGTTAAAATGGTTTGTAACGGTTGCGCTATGTTTTCGGTGCCGATTGCGGGTTGCTTTCCTGTCGAGCCGCAGCGAATATTTTGCGAGATGAAAAGCAAGTTGTCAGAACGAATACGGCAATGAAATATAGCGTTTGTTGTGTGCTGGCATTTTATATTTCTCAATTTAACAATTCATTTTTCAGAGAATTATAATTATCCAATACTTTACGATGATTCTCTTGCAAATTGTTTATGATATTCTTTGCTTGTTCTATGGCTTTTTTTCTTTTGTGTCTAATATTATTGTCAGACAAAATATCTATCATTCCAATATAAAACACTCTTCTTACAGCATTTTTTCTCATCTCTTTTTTATAATCTAAAGAACTATTGAATTTTGGGGCACTAGACGAGTAATCAAAATATTTTAGAATAGAGCGATTAAAGGTTGTAAATAAATCATTATTGGAATAATCGTAATATGAGTATACCTTATCTCTAAGGTCATCGGAAAATAAAGAATCTGTCTTTATACTTTCAAGAATTGGATGATTCTCATTAAGTGGAATCTTTTTGTTTGAAATAAGTTCAATATAACTTTTAAACGTTGACAGATAATTAGAATGAACATTCTCAAAATCTTTGATGGCCGGTTCTAAAAAATTCTCAAAGAGATTCTTCTTATTGTCTTTATAAAGCTTGACTCCGTCTTTAAGAGTATTCAGTATTTTAAAAATTGTGTCTATCATTTTTTATTTTTTTAAGCGCAATATGATCTAATAATGTGTCTATTATGCTTGCACACAACGTTCACCGGTATGCGCAGTTGCCGATTCATGGGCGCTCGCTTGTCGTGTTACCCGAAAGATAGCCAAGAGAACACATATTAGCAACCCCTCCAGGCGGCAATTGCGTATGACCGGGTGTTATGGCCTGCCGTTTTTTGTTCTTATCTTTAATCTATCAACAATAAATCTATACGATAAAAGAGTCATTATCAAATATTATCCAACTTAATCTTTTTTATTAGCAAATTCATTATCCAAATAGCATATATTAAAGTTGTCAAAATCGCAATTATCAAAAATATTGTACTATAAATAAAGAATCCTATCTTAATCAGGTAAATATAATCTTTAATCCATAAAGCAATTATCAACAAAGTAATAATCAGAATAATCTTATGCAAAGCGCTATCTGTCTTACTTATAGTAAAGACAATTGAAATAGTCCTTATACTTTTAGTTAAAAATAATATTATTAAAATTATCAGATGTGCAATTAAATGAATAATCCCCGTGAAAAAGGCCGCCATAAATCCACTTGCAACTGCTACCACAGGTGTATCCGCATCTGATGGTAAATTTAAAGATAACATATAATCACTATTTGAGTATATCTCTGTTGACGAACGCTCAAAAACCCAACAACTAATCAGAGATATTATCAAACTACAAATCCAAAATATATACTTATTAATTCTCATTATCGATCGATTTTTTTACGGTTGGCCATAACTAGTATATATCATCATAAACATATCACTTTTGATGATGGTCCGAATTATTATTTTGCTGATTTACAAGCTGATCGAGTGGGCTTACAATTTTTCGGGTAGCTTTTGGTGTGATGTGTGTATAAACCATTGTGGTTTTTACACTGCTATGTCCAAGCAGTTCCTGAATATATCGCAGGTCGGTGCCGCTTTCAGGCAAGTGGGTTGCAAAGCTATGACGTAAGGTGTGTACTGTAGCTTGTTTCACAAGTCCTGCTTTTTCTACAGCATGCTTCATCACATGTTGCACGATGCTTCCGTCTGGCGGTTCGCCTTTATATTGCCGTGGTACTATGGAAAAATACTGTTTCACACAAAAATGATTTTGGTTTATCTGCTATCAGGCTACAAATATAATTCTTTCCAATACCATGAGCAAACAGATTGAATATTCTTTCTCGTTCTGGGAGCACGATTAAAACTCCCCTGTACCGGTTCAACCTGCTACACTAAACCCTTATCTATACCCTCTCCCCCCATAGCTTCGCCACGTCAGTTACATCATAATTGTACTAACATTTTGGTCGTGAGGTCGGTATGTGCAAAAACGCGTGCAGGGCTATTTGCTGAAAAAGTGGCATCATTCCACTTGTCCGGGCCGCTCCTCCCTCCCGGGGGCAGGGCACCCGATGAGCCTTGCTGACGGTTGGGGAACTACCGGCACTCAATTGAGCCAAAAGTATGGATTCTTGCCGAAAAATCGAATAAAAATGATTGTATTTTTTACTGGTTATCTTCCTGACAAGGTGTGTCATCGGCAGGTACAGCATTTCCCGGATTCCTGATTATCGCGTTCACCATGCTGTGCAATCAACCAAACTTATCAGGATTCAATGCATAGTCACTAACACCAGGCTTGTGAATAAACCCCTGAAATTGCACGCCCATGCTTCTTTTAGGCTATCATGCAGCCTGCCATTCTCTTATGAACACACACGTTCAACCAACCTTCACCTAAACCACTTTTAAGAATGTATCAGGAAAGGACGTCAGACCTGTATTTTTCTACCCCTTGGTTGTAATCCCAAATTTTGGATGCATTTTTATGCTTGTTTTACCCTCCCGAAAAAAAATTTCAACTTTTTTTTCAACATTTTTAGTAACATACTATCACAAAAGTACATTTTTTAATCAATTGATTATATGTTATTTACAGGTCGAAAATACACGTGAGAGGGGACAGAGATGGGTCAAAGTTAGGTCAAAGATAGGTTTTTCTTATGTATCGCCTATCGCCGTAGTAATTATGGAGTATATTTTATATGAAGGGAAAATAACTATGTGTAATATTTGGCACAATATTTGAAAGGCCTGGCGATCCATCTTTTTCAGGATAGTAAGGGAGGGGCATTATCTTATCAATGTTTCATAAGCTGCCCCGGTAATCCCCCCGGTTTAACCTGACGCCGGGACTCTTCTGCCCCGTGATCACCGGCAGGGATGCTTTTGTTTTCCGGCGTTCCCGGTTGTGCCAGGGATGCAACGATATCTGGCTCACCTGGTTCCCTGATACATTCCAGGCCGGTTTTCAAATGATGTTCGCCTGACGTACTCCGGAATATGGCAGGTTGACCACCCCGTGAAAATCAGGTGAGCAGCCAGCCGGGTGGCAACTGATCGGTAATCTGAACAGAATGAACGATTTACCGGTGTATTGAAACCTCCGGGTAATGATTGTATATTTCTGAAAATGAGATACTACCGATAAAATTTAATATAACATTGTTTATCTCATTAATCATAGTATCTGGTTGCCTCCAAACCGGGAATTCGCATATCGCTAACGTTCAGTCAGTAACGATTACATGATTATCATAACTTATTAACTGAAATTTCACGATGTGATTCCGACTAGAAACAATTTACGGTTATCCGGCCGTTATCGATACTAATTGAAAGAACGCGTGTTCCTTCATTCTCAACGGGGCTTGTTTTTGACTTTAGAAGCTGAGAGATAGCATAATTGTCCATTAACATTAACAATATAATATCATGCTTGAAGTCGTGGTGATTGATCTTTACATGATTGAATAGCCATGAAGCCTTTACCCTGTGCCCATTCTTTGGTATAACTACCCAAAAATTTTCACGGATGCGAATATAGTATCTGATGCGATTATCGTTAAGAAACCCTATCCACTAATCACCGATAAACTCCCTATCTGCCAGTAAACAATCAATGCTGTTTATGCTAAAGAGCAAGATGTACTGTTTCATAAGTTCAATACGTTCCAGAGTTGAAGAATTACCAGCTTTGGGCATCATTCTATACACAATTGGGAATGCAACCCCGTCATAAACAATAGCAATAACAATTATATTGATATTCTTAGAACCAAACTTCCAATTGGTTCTATCCATGGAATGGCGATAAGGTGATTTATGAGGAAGTAATGCAAATATCAGGCGGGCAATAAGTGTGGTATCCAACAGATACTCTGACATGAACCGCTGTACTCTGCGCAAAGAAGAGTCAACTCTAACCGGGGAATTAAAACTGACTGCAAGCTTTTCAAAGCAAACTGTCTGCACCTTGCAAAGGGAACAAATAAATAAACCGATGAACTTTATACGAGCCATATTCATGCTGTTCCCGAAAACTTGAGATAAGGTATCGAATAATATGCTATTTTTACGTCCATATCTGGTGTTCATGTATCTTGGTGTTAGATGTGGTAATTTTTTATCTAAAATGCTGAATACCAGAATAATATTATACATAAAACAGCAAAGGTTATCACCAGGTTATTAACATAAATTGGTCATTTTTACGCTATTGACTTTTTTGTCATGTACTAAAGCTAAAAATATTACCTTTGTTTAACCGTTTATAAAAAAGTCCGATTTATAGGGGGCCAAGCCGCCTTCATGTTTTTTTACAATGAAATACATAGAAGTTGTTAATCGGTTTCATAAATGCAGTCCCTTCTTAATAAATTATTAAGGATTAAAGTAGAGTAGGATGAAACTGGATGAAGGTTTTCCAAATCAAAACCAATTTCTATCTGAATATCCATCCCTGTTTTTTATTTTAAAAGCCTGCCGGATTGAATTTGCCTTTGATTGTCAAAATATTTAAATAAATTTGCATCATACTACAATTTTTATGCAAGAAAAGATATTAAATAGGATAAAAGTAGTTTTAGCTGAAAAGAATAAAAGTAATAAATGGCTAGCTGAACAACTTGGAAAAAATGAAACAACAGTTTCTCGCTGGTGTACTAATGACACACAACCTCCTGTTGGTACATTGGCACGTATTGCCGATGTTTTAAATGTCGATTTTAGGGAACTATTAATATCAACAAAAGTTAAGTAAGGGATGTTTGAAGTGAAAAATAAGACGGATATGATAAAGCCATTTTTAAAATGGGCCGGAGGAAAAACGCAACTTTTAGAAGAACTAAGTAAATATATACCGTTGTCTTACAACAAATATATTGAAGCATTTTTGGGTGGGGGTGCATTATTTTTCTTTTTAAAACCTAAAAATGCGATATTAGCAGATGCTAATCCAGAATTGATTAATTGTTATAAAATAGTTCGAGATAATATTGAAACATTAATTGTTACACTCAATAAGTATGAGAACGAAGAAAATTTCTTTTATAAGATAAGGTCGATTAATTTAATAGAACTTAATGAAGTTGAAAGAGCTGCAAGATTCATTTACTTGAATAGAACTTGCTTCAACGGTTTATATAGAGAAAATAAAAAAGGGGAATTTAATGTTCCATTTGGCAAATATAAAAATCCTAATATCTGTGACGAAGAAAGGTTATATGAGGCGAGCAATGTACTTAAAAGTGCTAAACTAATCTGTGCAGATTACAAAGCTGTTCTGAGAAGGTATGCACAAAAAGATGATTTTGTATTTTTGGATCCTCCATATTTTCCAGTTGGCGGGTATGCCGATTTCCAGCGATATACTAAGGAGTTTTTTTATGAAGAAGATCATATTGAGCTTAGAGATGAAGTGAATAGGCTTATAAAAATCGGAGCTAAAGTTATGTCCACTAATTCTAATGCCGATTTTATTAATGAGTTATATAAAGCCTATCCAAAGCAAGTAATAGAGACGAAAAGACTAATTAGTAGCAAAGCATCAACAAGAACCGGTCAGGATTTGATAATTTATTCCACTAATGGGAAGAAAGTAATTAATTCTCACGAGGAACTTTTAGAAAATTTCCCAGGTACTCGTTTTATGGGAAGCAAATATAAAATTCTCCCATTTTTGTGGGATTCAATAAAGCATTTTGACTTTAATTCTGCATTAGATGCGTTTTCTGGGAGTGGTTGTGTCTCTTATATGCTAAAACAAAAAGGGATAGAAGTATACAGCAATGATTTCATGTCTTTTTCATCTAATATAACTAAAGCACTTGTTGAAAATTCGACTGTAAAGCTATCAAACAATGATCTAGAGATTCTTTTGCAAGAAAATTTAAAGTCTGGGGATTTTATCTCTGTAACATTTGATAAAATTTATTTTGAAAAGGAAGATAATGAGTTTTTAGATAATATTAGGGCTAATATTGATCTTCTTGATCATCCTATAAAAAGGTCTTTAGCTTTAGCATCCATTGTAAGAGCTTGTATGAAAAAAAGACCAAGAGGGATATTTACATATGTTGGTCAAAGATATGATGATGGAAGACGTGATTTGCAACTCTCTTTAAAAGAACATTTTTTAGAGAATGTTGAAAGTTTTAACTCTGCAGTATTTAATAATGGAAGAAATAATAAGTCTTTCAACAAAGACATATTTGAACTAAATGTTAAGGCTGATTTGGTTTATTTTGACCCACCATATTTAACGTCAAAATCAGATAATGATTATATAAGGAGGTATCATTTCGTAGAAGGTTTGGTGAAAAATTGGGAAGGTCTTACAATTGAGCAAAATACAAAAACAAAAAAATTTAAGAAATACCCTTCGCCGTTTGATTCTAAAAGCACTGTAAATGATGCTTTGGATAGATTATTTAAAAAACACCAAGACAGCATTTTAGTTGTTTCATATTCATCAAATTCAATTCCTGCAAAAGAGGAAATGATTGAATTACTAAAAAAATACAAAAAAAATGTTGAACTGAAAGAGATTGACTACCAGTATTCTTTTGGCAATCAAAATCATAAAATTGGTGATAATGCAAATAAAGTAAAAGAATATATATTCATAGCAAGTTAATAAAGATGAATAAGAAATTTTCAATAACGGAAGTTCCCCAAGCTGATGAATTATCAAAGGTAATTTTGACAGTAGAAGCAGTATTTAACGAGAATAGAACAGATTTTCAGATTGCTGATTACGTTGGATTTACCGATCGACAAGGTCGTTATTATAGAGCTGCTGGCGAGTTATTAGGACTTATACAAAACATAAAAAATAATGCTGAATTAACCTCTTTAGGCAAAGATGTTATCGTATTGGATGATGAAAACAGAATAAAAAAAATAAAAGAAATTCTCGTATATAATAGCTTTTTTAGTGAGATTTTGAAATTCATTGAAAAAGAAAGTACAAAAGATAAGATTGGAGTAACTAGATCTGAATTGATTAGTTTTTTAATTAGTATCATTGATGGAGCAGAAACTACAATCCAACGTAGGTTCAATACGGTAATAAATTGGCTCCTATCAACATCATTAATTAAGATGGATGTTAGAGAGCTACCTGATGACGAAAAAGATAGTGTATTTGCTTACAATGAACTAATTGAAGATTCTGAAGATTCAGTAATAACTGATACAAAGGATGGTATATATCCTACAAATTATACAAATGAAGAACTTGATATTAAAGAAAGTCATACACAAGTCGTTAGTTTATTAAGAAAAAAAGAACAAGGGAAAATACTTGTCCCCGAATTTCAACGAAATCAAGTTTGGAAGCAGCAACAAAAAAGTAGATTTATAGAATCTTTGATACTTAATATTCCAGTACCTCCATTTTACATTAGTCAAGATTTAGATGGGAACATGATTATAGTTGATGGGTTACAAAGAACTACGGCAATCTTTGAGTTTTTCTCTGGGAAATATAACCTTGTAGGATTAGAAGCTTTACCTCAATTAAACCTTAAGTTTTATTCTGATCTAGATAAAGATTTAAAGGCAAGAATTGAAGATAGAGAATTACTGTTATATATACTCAAACCGTCAGTTCCAATGACAATTGTTTATGATATTTTTAATAGAATCAATTCAAATGGAACCCCATTAACCAGACAAGAAATCCGTAATTGTATATACATAGGAAAGTCAACCCGATTACTGGCTGACCTTGCAGATAATCAAAAATTTAGAATAGCGATTGATAATGGAATACCTTCTCTTAGAATGAAAGATAGAGAATCCATTCTCCGCTTTTTTGCATTCACGCTGTTTAATTATTATGACGATTATAAAGGTGATCTAGATGATTTTCTTGGAAAGACAATGCGAAGAATAAATCATCTGACTGAACCAGAAATAAAAAACCTTAAAAATCGGTTTATCCGGGTAATGAATTTAACATTTGATTTTTTTCAATATAACAATTTTAGACTTCCAACCGAAAATAGTAGAGGCAGAGTAAACATTGCCTTAATGGAGGCAATTTCAGTATTTTTTGATAAAAACACTGATGAATTTTTATCAAAAAATAAAGACAAAATAATAAAATCATACTATGAGATTTTATTGATTGATTATGAATTTATTGAATCAGTAAGAATCTCAACTGGTTCCGAAAAAAATGTAAGAACAAGATTCAACAAGGCTTTTGAAATATTATCTAAAACATAGGTTATGATAACAAATATTGATATAATTAATTTTAAATTATACAAAGAGAACACTTCTATCCCTCTTTCAAAGATAAATCTATTAACCGGAATTAATGGAAAAGGTAAATCTACGGTTTTGCAGGTGTTTTTGCTATTAAGCCAATCTGCATTAAAAAATAGGACTACAAATAAAATAATTCTAAATGGTAGTAATGTAAAATTAGGCAGTTTAAGTGATGTAAAAAATAAGGATACCCTTGCTTCTGAACCTATAGTTTTTAATTTCAATTATGAGTCTTTCAATATTAAATATGTCTTGACTCAGCAACAATTTGATGGTTCAGAACTAGATATAAGTAAGATTGAAGTCTCTGGCAAATTGGGAAGTGAAGACTTTGAATTTGTCTTAACATCAAATGATGATTATTATGATGTAAAAAAAGTTAAAACTGGAATTGGCGATCATACAGATTTTAGTACTTCATTATTTGACTTATTTATAAATAGCAATTCATTTGTACCAAATGATGATTATAATAAAGATTGTCAATTTGTTAAAGACAAATTAAATCTTAATTATGTTCATTATGTGTCAGCAGATCGAAGTGGTCCAAAAAATTACTATGAAAACAAGACAATGGGGCACTTTATTTCAGTTGGGGCATTGGGAGAGGATACGGTAAATGTACTTTACCATAAAGGTTCTGAGAGTATCAATGCCAAACTCTTTGATAATTACTGTTCATTGTTTGATGTAAATCCCGAAGAAACAAGCAGGACGATTGAAGATCATACAATTTATTGGATGGATAAAATTTTTCAAGGTGCAAAAGTAAAGGTAGAATCGATTAAAGGTGAAGATTTATTAAAATTAAGAATAAGTTCAGATAATACAAGTTCATACTTTAAGCCAACTAATGTAGGTTATGGATTTAGTTATTCTCTCCCGATTATTGTGGCGGGATTAATTGCAAAACCAGAGGAGATATTAGTAGTTGAAAATCCTGAAGCACACCTTCATCCTTATGCACAATCAATTTTGGCGAAATTTTTATCATTAATTAGCCTTAGCGGTGTACAAGTTTTAATTGAGTCGCATAGCGAACATATTTTAAATGGATTACGAATTGCCGTATATGATGAATTGATTTCAAAGGATGACTTAAGCGTATTGTATTTTGACAAAAATGATGAAAAATATTTCACAAAAATAGATGTAGAAAGTGATGGAGGAATCAAAAATTGGCCATCTAATTTTTTTGATCAAGCAACCAAAGATTTAAATTACTTATTCGGTATATGATGGAAATTTTTATTAATGAAAAGTCATTAGATGAGCAATTTGATAATGAACATGATTTTTTAGTTGGTGTAAATACATTTATTGATCTTTTACAAGCAGCCTCTGAAATAAAAGCTGACAGGAGATTAACTTTTTATAATGAACTTTTTTTTAGTCTGAACCTAATCAGAGGCAAACGATTTGATACGTCAATTAAGAGGAATAATGATTTGAATACTAGATTTTTCCTGAACCTTCAAACTTTAGCTCCCAAATCATGGTTTAATAGCCGGATTCATACAAATGAAAACACCTATGAATATTTTGGGGGTGAATGCAATGACACGTCTATTGCTGAAATAGCAGAAAGGAGACTAAGTACAGAAAACTATAAGGGCCTATTAATAAATTTTATTAAATCAGGTTTTGGTGAAACGTTGGAAATTCCTGTTATAAAAAATAAAGATTGTAAAAGGCCAATAAATGTTTCCTGTACTTTCGACAGAGCATCATTATACAATTGGCTTAATAGTAATGGTTATATCTTACCTAATAAAAGAAAATTCGAACATCACAAGCAGAAACACGATCGTATAAGACCAACACAAGGAAATTCAATTTTACTTTGTACTGACGATGAAGCACAAAAACTCTTAGACAGTGCTATTCATGAAAATTCCCCTTTTGATAATAGACTATATAATTTTGACGCTAAATATAAAAAAGTAATAATATTTAATAGGCATACTGCATTGACATATCATGGCTATCACATTGATGACCTATCAACATTACCTAGTTCTATAAAAAAGGAACTTGAGGGAAAATTTACCAAAAAAAATTGATAAGATCACGAAAGGGATTCGCTCAGAAGACAATAGTATGAAATTTTTTCATTCTGGAACCAGTATATTGGATCATTTCCTAAATGGTATGTTTGGAAAAAAGTTCAGCAATATTTATGGTTAAGCTTAAAATGAATATAGTTCTAAAGAAGTAACAATTTTGCCTTTGCTATTTCTTTTTTTGCCCTTCTTGTACTGTATTTAGTATCCTATTTGTATCTCACTAAAAAACAAAACCCCTTGTATCATTCAAATACAAGGGGTCTTAAGTACCCGGAGCCGGAATCGAACCGGCACGGGAATTACCCCAATGGTTTTTGAGACCATCGCGTCTACCTATTCCGCCATCCGGGCAAAGAAGGGCTTTAGACGGTGCAAAAGTATGAAAAGGTTTTGAATTTTTCTGTATTTTGAAAAAAATTGCCACTTAGGGGTGTTCGCAAGGAAAATAACCCTAATTTTGCACCGAAATTCGGGACGAAGTTATAAAATACTCATTATCATGGCTAAAACTAAGGTGAACATCTTTGCAGGTCGTGCCACTCGCTATCTGGCTGAGAAAATAGCTGAAGCTTACGGACAGGAATTGGGGAAAGTAACCATTACTTCCTTCTCTGACGGAGAGTTTCAACCGTCGTTTGAGGAAACGGTCAGGGGAAATGATCTGTTTTTGATCCAGTCAACCTTTGCGCCTGTTGATAATCTGTTTGAACTACTGCTGATGATTGATGCCGCCAAGCGGGCTTCAGCCAAAAGGATCGTAGCCGTGATTCCTTACTTTGGTTTTGCCAGACAAGATCGTAAGGACAAGCCAAGGGTCTCTATCGGAGCCAAGCTCGTCACCGACTTGCTTACCTCAGCAGGTGTACAGCGGATTGTAACAATGGATCTCCACTCCGATCAGATTCAGGGATTCTTTAACCTGCCGGTTGATCATCTCTATGCAAGCTCGATCTTTATTCCCCATCTCAAGAAGCTGAATCTTCCTAACCTGACCATGGCATCGCCCGATACCGGGGGGACCAAACGGGCTGCTGCTTATGCCAAGTTTCTGAATACAGAGCTGGTTATTTGTTTTAAGCAGCGGTCAAAAGCCAATCAGGTGGATAAGATGACCGTCATTGGTGATGTTGAAGGAAAAGACATTGTACTGGTTGACGATATCATCGACACTGGTGGTACTATATGCAAAGCCGCCGACCTGATGATGGATCAGGGAGCCAACTCCGTAAGGGCGTTGTGTACACACCCGGTGTTCTCGGGGAATGCTTTTGAACGGATTCACAATTCCAAGATCACCGAACTTCTCGTCACCGACACCATACCACGTCAGGAGACCGAAAAGATAAAGGTGCTGAGTACTGCCTCCATCTTTGCCGATGTAATTGGCCGTATTCATAAATACAAATCCATTAGTTCCCATTTTGAATTCACAACCCAGCTTTAATATGGGTTTTGATCATATCTGTTTAATAATAAATAATTTACCTTAAAATGAAAACTTTTTCTATTAGCGGTTCCCTTCGCGGGAACGTAGGGAAGAAAGGGGCTAAAGCTGTTCGCAGAGCCGGAGACATTCCATGTGTATTGTACGGTGGCAAGGAACAGGTTTTATTTTCTCTCAACGCCAAGGAATTTGGCAAGGCTGTATTCACTCCCGAAGTTTACCTGATGGATCTCAACATTGAAGGCCGGAAATTCCAGGCCATCATTCAGGAAATTCAGTGGCATCCCGTGACAACAGAAGTCTCCCATCTTGATTTCCTGGAAGTTGTTGCCGATAAACCGATCGTGATGAAGCTTCCTTTGAAATTCACAGGTGTTGCTCCCGGTGTGCTTCAGGGAGGGAAACTTTTCAAGAAATTCCGCGCTTTGAAAGTGAAGGGTTTGGTTGAAAAGATGCCAGAAAGCATTACACTGGAGATATCCGGCTTGAATGTTGATCAAAACACGAAGGTAAGTGACATTAAGATCGATGGACTCACGATGCTGGATCCCCAGAATGCCATCGTTGTCGGTGTTGCTTCAACCCGCGCTGTCGTTGCCGATGCTGCAGTTGCTGCTGCTCCGGCAAAGAAGTAACGGTTAATAACTTGCTTAACCAATTTATAGGGTACGGGCTTTTGTCCGCACCCTCTTTCTTTTCTATCTTTGTTTGTTATAATAAACCTCACCTGAACCCTGACTTGTATTACCCGCCGAACTGATGAAATACCTGATCGCATGCCTAGGCAACATTGGCATTGAATATGCCGGAACCCGTCACAACATCGGATTTGATGTGGCCGATATGCTCGCCGCCGATGGGAAAGTTTCTTTTGTTACTGAACGGTATGCCGCTGTAGCAGTGGTTAAATACAAAGGGCGCCAATTGGTGGTGATCAAGCCTTCAACCTACATGAACCTTAGTGGCAATGCTGTACGCTACTGGCTGGCTAAAGAGGGAATTGAAAAGGAGAATCTGATGGTTGTGTTCGACGATAAGGATCTGCCGACCGGAGCCATGAGGATGCGCGGTAAGGGGAGTGGAGGCAGCCATAACGGCATCAATCACATTATCGAAACACTTGGTACCGATGCCTTCCCCAGGTTACGTATCGGGATCGGAAATGAGTTTGCCAAAGGCTATCAGGTTGACTATGTACTTGGAAAATGGACATCTGAGGAGAAGGATATCCTCATTCCCCGGTTAAAGGTTATCACCGATGCTGTGAAAGCCTTCACCACTATTGGAATTGCAAGGGCAATGAATGAGTTTAACAATAAGTAGAGAGGGTTGGATCAGGCAATAGTGCGTGTTTAACTGTTAACCGGGAGTCTTTGGGCTTTTTGGTTGTTGAACCGGTGAATGGATGGCTTTCAGAATGAAGCCATAATTGTTAAACGCTCTTTTACAACTAATTTCACCTGTTGTCATATTGCTATATTTTCTTTTCCCCGTTTGAGAAAGGAAAACGGGCATCTAAATTACTTTTATTACCCCCCTTGATAATATCACACCAAATGTGCCAGTCATATCACTCACAAATGTACCGGGTGTATCACTCACAAATGAGCCGGGTGTATCACTCACAAATGTGCCACAATAAAGGGTTGTAATTTTGAAGGACACT
>Ga0209417_1005072_pt1 | contig 14936 bp, 11 predicted proteins | sample RifGroF2_FD_184002 | JGI IMG/M metagenome (GOLD analysis project Ga0209417, IMG submission 184002) | Groundwater microbial communities from Rifle, Colorado, USA - Groundwater F2 (SPAdes) (version 2) | ecosystem: Environmental > Aquatic > Deep subsurface > Groundwater | place: Rifle, Colorado... | reverse complement strand
ATTAAAGAAATTAAATTGCTCTTATTGTAAAAATTTAATAAAAATTCCTGAAATAAAAATATTAAATATATTAAATTGTGGTGCTACAAATATTAATGAAATACCAGAGGCATTAAATTGTTTGGAAGAATTATATTGTTCATATTGTAAAAATTTAAGAAAAATTCCTGAAATTAAAACATTAAAGAATTTAATTTGTTCTCATACAAATATAAGTGAAATTCCAGAAACATTAAATTGTTTGGAAGAATTAATTTGTAGTAGATGTGAAAATTTAAAAAAAATTCCTAAAATTAAAACGTTAAAGAAATTATATTGTGATAAAAACATTTCAATTTTACAAATAAATAATTCTTAAAAATAATTTAAATTATATAAAGTGTATAAATGTTTAATTATAATAATGGGAAAAAATATTCCAGATTATTACATTCTTAATAAAAATCAAAATATAAAAACAATTTACCATATAGCTGATATTCATATCCGTAAATATGAACGTCATGAAGAATATAATAATATTTTCAATAAATTATATCAAAAAATAAAAAAAGATAATAAAAATTCATTGATTGTTTGTTGCGGTGATATTATTCATGAAGGTATTTCTGGTGAATGTATAATATTAATTAAAAATTTTTTTATTAATTTATGTAAAATATGTGATGTAATAGTTTTTAAAGGAAATCATGATTTAACACATAGAAATAATGAAAAAAGTGGTTTTTTAATTCCTATTTTAACAAAATTAAAAACAAAAAATAAATTACATATTTTAAATCAAAGAGGACTTTACGAATATGGTAATTTATTATTTGGATATACAACAATGACTGATGAAACTATTGTTTCACCATCACATGATTGTTTTAAAAATAAAATAAAAATTGCACTTTATCATGGAACGCTACATGGATGTTCTTTAAATGAATATAAATTTTTATTTAATAACAGCAAATTTAATCAAACTAATTTTTCAGAATACGATTATGCGATGTTAGGCGATTTGCATAAATTTACATATTTAAATAAAAAAAAAACAATTGCTTATCCAGGTTCTTTAATTCAACAAAATCATGGAGAAACGATTGAAAATCATGGTTTTATTAAATGGGATTTAGAAAAAAAAAAGAGTAAATTTAAACATATTGAAAATGATTATGGATTTTTAACAATAACCATTGAAAACAATAAAATACTGAAATATGATATTAATAAATTACCTCAAAATATTAATTTAAAAATTATTCAAAAAAATTCGTCCGATATATTAGTTGAAAAATTAAAAGAAAGACTTTGTAAAAAAATTAATATAAAACAATGTCACGTTGAAAAAATAGAATTTGGATATGATTTAAAAAATATTGTACTTTTAAATAAAAAAAAAAATAATTCAATTGGAATTATTAAAAATAACGATATGGCATTAAATTTATTAAATAAATATATTGATAAAAATTATAATTATTCAAAAAAAGAAAAAATGGAAATAAATAAAATATTAATTGATATAATGAAAAACATGAATTATGAATATAATTCAATGGAAAAAAATATTAAACTAAAAAAAATATGGTTTGATAATTTTAACGTTTATGGTGAAGGAAATTACATTGATTATGAATTGTTAAATGGTATAATTAATATAAGTGGTCCAAATGGTATAGGAAAATCATCTTTGATTATTGTTATTTTATATGCTATTTATGGCAATTACGATAATATAAGTAAGCATGATTATATTAATATAAAAAAGAAAAATATGAACACAAAAATAATTTTTGAAATTAATGAAATAGAATATACTATTGAAAGAGAAGAAAAGGTTAAGGGAAAAAATAAAATTGGGTATAAATCTGATGTTAGGTTATATAAAGGGAAAAAAGATATAAGCAAAAAATCAATTATTGAAATTGAAAAACAAATTATAAGTTTAGTTGGAGATAGTGATAAATTAATTAATTTATGTATTATGACGCAAAAAAATTGTAATAGTTTTATTGATTTAAGTGACAATGAAAAAAAGAAATTTTTATGTGATATTTTAAAATTAGATATATATAATAACATCGGAAAAGAATTATTAAATAAAATTAGAATTTTTAATATGAAATTAAAAGACAAATATAAAACAATATATACAGATCACAAAAATAAATTAGGAGATAAGGAAAAAGAATTAAATGAAAATATTAAAAAAATGGATAATGAATTAAAGAAAGAAACTAAACAATTAATAATACACGAAAAAGAATATAATATATTAAATCATAAAAAAATAAAAACAGAACTTAAAATAAAAAAATATAAAAATATAAATATATTAGATATATCAAATTATAATAACTCACTAAAACAATTAATAAATGAAAAGGAGAAAAAAGAATTTTATGTTGAAAAGTTAGAACAAATTATCAAAAAATTAAATAATGAAAAAAAAGAAAATAATAATAAAATTAAAAAATATAATAATATAGAAGAAAAAAATAAAAAATTTATTAATTATAAGCGTAATAAAATAGAAAAATTTGAAGACGAACTTAAAAATTTATATGTAAAATTAGGTAATAATGGAAAAACAGGATATAATGGAAAAAATATTAAAATAAAAGAAAACGAAATAATAAAATTAAAAAATAAATTAAAAAATATAAATAGTGATATTGAAAAAAAAGAAAAAAATATAGAAATAAATGAAAAGAAAATTATGAATTATATTTTTTCTAAAAATTTGGAAAAAAAATATAATGAATTTATGAAAACAAAACAATCTTTGGAAGAAATAAATAAAAAATTAGATGATTTGATTGATAAATTGAAAAAAAATGAAGAATATTTAGATATTGTTAAAAATCATAAATATAATCCTAAATGTAAGGAATGTATGTCTAATAAAATAACAAATAAAAAAATTACGGCAGAAGAAAATATAAAAATATTGAAAAAAGAACGTGAAATTATTAATAAAGAAAAAAAACAGATAGAAGATAAGTATTTGGCATTAAAATATTATGATGACGAAATGATTAAAAAACAAAAATTAGAAGATGATAATAATAAAATAAATATAATGATAGAAAATAATAAAAAAGAAATTAAAAAACTTCAATGTGATACAAATGCAATTGTATGTGATATTAATTATATTGAAAAAAATATAAATATATATTATAAAAATAAAATAATAAATAGAAAAATAGAAAAAAAAAATGAATTATTAAAAAAAATAAAAGAGGAAACAAATGATGATTATATAAAATATCAAAAGTTAAATGACACAAATAATAATTTAGAACGAGAAATAAACAAAAAGAAAATAATTTTAGAAAATGAAAAAATAGGAAAAAATAAAATAGAAGAAAAAATAAATGATGTAAATTTAAAAATTGAAAAAGAGGAAAAAAATAAAGAAAAAGTAAAAAAATATAATAAACTAATACATAAAAAAACTCAATTAAAAAAAGAATATGAATTAATGTATAATAATATTATGAAAATAAAAGAAAAAAAAAGAAATATTGAAGAAAATTTGATTAAAATTAAATATGAATTAAAAAATATTATTATTTTAAAAAAGGAAATAAAGGAATTAGAAAATCGTTTTAATATTTATAATAAAATAGCAGTTATAATAAATGGAGGATTTGTTGATAAATTATTAACAGAATTTGTTATTCCTAAATTTATGTCATTAATTAATAGTATTTTAGAATCTTTTGTTCCATTTAAAATAAAAATGATCCATGAAAATAATAAAAAAATTGTTATATATAAAGACGATATGACCAATATTCTCAAATTATCAGGATATCAACAATTAATGGTCAATATTGCATTTAGACTTGCAATTAATCAATTTAATAAAAGATTAAAAACTAATTTTTTTATTATGGATGAATCTTTTAGTTTTTGCGATGATGTTGGAATATATAAAATATCAAATTTATTTGATTATATGAAAAAAATATATGATTGGATTATTATTATTAGTCACAATGAACAAATTAAAACATATACAGATATTGATATATGTATTGAAAAAAAAGGAGAATTTAGTTATATTAAAAATAAAATTATTGTAGCATCTTAATTAATATACAAATCTTATAAGTATTATCAAGAATATAATAAGAAAAATTCCAGAAATTGAAATAATTAAAATATGTCTTGCGAAGCAAGACATATTTTAATTATTGAGTTATTTTATAGTGTCGTTACACGACACTATAAAATAACGAAACAACTTAATTTTGTCGCACGCGACAAAATTAAGTTATTGAGGCTATTTTATGTTGTTGCAAAGCAACAACATAAAATAACGAAACATTAAAGAAATTAAATTGTGGTGATACAAATATAAGTGAAATTCCAAAAATATTAAATTGTTTGGAAGAATTACATTGTGATAGATGTGAAAATTTAAGAAAAATCCTAGAAATTAAAATATAAAAGAAATTAAATTGTGAAAATACAAATATTATTGAAATCCTAGGAACAACTTAATATTGTCGCTTGCGACAATATTAAGTTATTGAGGCTATTTTATTTTGTCGTAAAGCGACAAAATAAAATAACGAAACATTAAATTGTTTGGAAGAATTATGTTGTGGACATTGTAAAAATTTAAGAAAAATTCCTGAAATTAAAACATTAAAGTTTTTGTATAAATAAATTTAAAAATTTATATATTAAAAAATTATTATTGTGTTAAACATATAAATTATTTTATAAAAATAATCGATATATATGTTAATTTAAATATACATAATCTAAGTTTTTTTATTTCGTTCCTTATATTTTTTTTTATTATACTCTTTTACTTTTTCTTTATTTTTTCTATACCAATTTTGTTTATATGTTAAAAAATTTTTATCATTATTAATATTAAATTTTGTTGTATTAGACAATTTAATATTATCTTTTTTCATCTTTCTCGTTATTATTCGGTAATAATCGGCTTGAACCGGTATGCTATTTCCCATAAGTTTTGCGATATCTAATTTATCTTTTGTGCTTTTAATCATATTATTATCAATTAAATGTGTGATATAAATATGTCGTAATAATGACACACTAATTGTTTTACCAATATATTTTTGAAATATTGATTCCAATTTAGTAATAAATATAGATTTTGCTTTAAATTCGAATAAATTATCTCCGTAATGTAATTTTTTCAATTTAATATAATCCAAAATAATATTAAATAATTTCGTATTTATATTTATTAATGTTTTTCCATATATTTTTGCAGTTTTATAATTGTTAAAAAGAAATTTTTTTTCTCCCAATATACAATAATTTTTTTTTTCCAAATTTTTAGGTTCATTTTTAACTATTGACATATATAAATAATCAGCAATTCTTCTGGGCTTATTTAATACATACAATCCTACCATTAATAAATTTGTTACATTATTTAATGTTTTATCTTTTTTATAAATTAATTCTAATTTTTTAAATACTTTTTTGATAATTTCCCATCTTACAAAATTTTTTTTTTCTCTATTTGTTAATAGATTTTGTTGCGCTATTTCAATTTGTTTTTGTCTAATATCATCCATGATTTTTTTAAAATCATTTTTTAAATTATCAGGTAAATTTATATTTTTAGTTTTGTAATACCATAATAATGCAGATATCATTATTTTTTTTTGTGAATTTGATATTTTATTTTTTTCTATTCCATTAATAAAATCATTAATATTTATTATTTTATTATTTACCATTATTTTTAGTTTTATTAATTTTGCTACCATTTTTTTATATAAATCTATTGTTGATGTTTGTAATGTTTTATCCATTGATATATATATAATAATGTAATATTTATATTATTATATTCTATGATAATATTATGTTGTATAATGAAATATAATTTTAAATTATACAATAGAAGCGATTAATTTATTATGTTAATAACTTTTAAATTAAACATTATAAATTGTAAAAAAAAAATTAAAAAAAATTGAATATTAGATTAAATATAAATATATTATAAAATAAATGGATTTTGTAGAACTATTTGATATTATATATTGGGAATTAAATGTTTATTACCTACAACCCAATATTTTTTACAACTTAAAAAATATTAAAAAAGTTTGTAAAAAATGGAATTTATTTTTAGGATTTAATAAAATAATTAGGTTAAATATAAATACCAATGGAATTATTTCAAATGAAAAAATATTTAGTTTAAAAAATTTATATAATATTAAATATTTAAATTTTAATAAAAATAATTATATAAGTGGTTTAAATTGTTGCGAAACACTTTTATATTTATATTGTGAAAATACAAATATTAGTGAAATCCCAGAAACATTAAATTGTTTGGAAGAATTATATTGTTCTTATTGTGATAATTTAAGAAAAATTCCTGAAATTAAAACATTAAAGAAATTAGTTTGTTCTACTACAAATATAAGTGAAATCCCAGAAACATTAGATTGTTTGGAAGAATTAAATTGTTCTTTTTGTTATAATTTAAGAAAAATTCCTGAAATTAAAACATTAAATAAATTATATTGCACATGTATGAAAATTAGTGAAATTCCAGAAACATTAAATTGTTTGGAAGAACTAAATTGTTTTTGGTGTAAAAAATTAATAAAAATTCCAGAAATAAAAACATTAAAAAAATTAAATTGTGGTGAAACAAAAATTAGTGAAATTCAGGAGACATTGAATTGTTTGGAAGAATTGGTTTGTGAATATTGTAAAAATTTAAGAAAAATTCCTGAAATAAAAACATTAAAAAAATTAGATTGTAGACTTACAAATATTAGTGAAATTCCAAAAACATTAAATTGTTTGGAAAAATTAATTTGTTATGAATGTAAAAATTTAAAAAAAATTCCTGAAATTAAATCATTAAAGAAATTAAATTGTGGTGATACAAATATTATTGAAATCCCAGAAACATTAAATTGTTTGGAAGAATTGAATTGTTATGAATGTAAAAAATTAATAAAAATTCCTGATATTCGCGCATACTGCGCGAATATTAGGACTGAAATTTTTGTGAATACAAAAATTTATCCTGAAATAAAAACATTAAAAAAATTAGATTGTGCGTATACAAATATTAGTGAAATCCCAGAAACATTAAATTGTTTGGAAGAATTAATTTGTTATGAATGTAAAAATTTAAGAAAAATTCCTGAAATAAAAACATTACAAAATTTAGATTGTAGTAAAACAAATATAAATAAAATCCCAGAAACATTAAATTGTTTGAAAGAATTAAATTGTGGTTTGTGTGAAAATTTAAAAAAAATTCCCGAAATTAAAATATTAAAAATATTGTATTGTTATAATACAAAAATTAGTGAAATTCCAGAAACATTAAATTATTTGGAAGAATTAAATTGTTTTGAATGTTTAAATTTAAGAAAAATTCCAGAAATTAAAACATTAAAAAGTTTAAATTGTGGTGCTACAAATATAAGTGAAATTCCAGAAACATTAAATTGTTTGGAAAAATTATATTGTATTCGATGTGAAAAATTAAGAAAAATTCCAGAAATAAAAACATTAAAGATATTATATTGTTGGGATACAAATATTAGTGAAATACCAGAAACGTTAAATTATTTGGAAGAATTATATCGTTAATATTATTTATGACGAAATCTTTATATATTTAAATTTGTGAATTTATATTCGATTATTTTTTCTTGATCCATGACATTTAATACTTTTACATATATTTCTATATCTTTTTCTAAATTTTGATTTATTTTTTCCATCATATTTTCATTAATTTTTAAATTTTCTGTTATTTTCATTGTTTTTTCATCCATTAATGAAATAAATCCATCATTTTCTATAGAAATAATTTTTCCTATACATGTGTTGATAAATGGATAAATAATTTTTTTATGACTTGTTACTATTTCTTCACATTTATTACCATTTAATATATTTTTTCCGACGAAATGATATTTGGCATCTCCATGTTTTCCAGGTTTAGAAATATGAATTGAAATTATCTTACATGGATTATTTTTAAGCATGACACAATGTCCTTTTTTAACATCCGATGTATTTTTATACTCAAATAATGAACGACTTTGTTCTGCTCCGATATATTTTTCTTGTTCCATTATAATATATAATATAATTAAAATCCATTGTTTCCGTAGATATTCCTAGAAAAAAAAAGATGGCTTAATTGAAATTTAAAATTATTGGCATATATAAATAAATATTATTAAATCAAATATTTAAATGATTGAAGGAGCGTGTTATTATATATATGAATTAGATGTTATTGATTTATTTGACCAATACGGAAAATTTATAAAATGTATACAACATGTTGAAAAAATAGATGATTTCAAAAATGGGAAACTTATTTAGATCCAAATGTTAGAATGCGTTCCTCAACTATAAAATTAACAAATTGTATAAAAAAAAGAGGAAAATGTTGTGTCTTATATAATGCAGGAAAAAAAATTATGGATATCGTCACATATCGTGGAAAAAAATACATTAGAAGATTTTTTAGAATACATAATTGAGATACATGTTAAATTAAGTTTGCCATTAAAAATTGATGTAGGATGGATACGCGAAAATAATATTGGTTTATTAATAATTATAAAAACCAAAATGTATTATTATATAATTAATTTAATTAAATAAATTTTAATTTATAATATTAATTTTTCCATTCTTTATATCGTCACCAAATATTCTTATAGCATAAATTACTTTTAATGCATATAGCGTAATTGTATTTTAAAATATGATTATATTTTATAAAATTTAATAATATAAATAAAAAAAATTGAAATTTTAAATGAATAAAATTTTTTATCATAATTTATATTAAAATGGATACAAAATACGATAATATAATATATCAAGATAGTTGTTATTATAAAGTTTTTGGTAATTGGTTAGAATTATATGATTGTTATGGTGATAAAAAATATGTCAAACCAATTTTTAATGAAATGGGAAAATTAATTGAGGAGAACGATTATATTAAATATGTAAACGTGATGAATAAAATACGTCCAAAATATATAATAGTATATTGGAATAATCATGAAATAAATGTTGCCGAAACATATATAGATTTTTTAAATGCTAATGAAGAATCCATAATAAATTGTCCATACAAAGGAAAACATAATAAAAAAGATCAAATATTAAATTATTTAAAAGATCGTCCACTCAAAATAAATAAAGAACATTATGTTTATTTAGATATTGAATGGTGTGATAAGTATAGCATAAGTAATGATAAAGTAGCCATTGAATGTTGTACAATCCTATAAAATTTATACAATAACAAAATATAAAAAAATAAACTAAATTTATTATATATTAGTTTTTTATTAAAATGTATTTAGATATTGTATTCCAATAAAAAATTGAAATGTAATTTTTTTTATTAAAATAATATATCAATCCGATAAATTTTTCATATACATAAGTATATAAAAGTATATAAAATTTATATTTTAGAAAAAAAATTGAAATAAAAATTCTTTTTTTTATATTGTTAAACGGATAAATAATATATGTTTATAAGAAAATATTTATTTAATCTCTTAGTTTTTATAAAAAAATAAAATGTGTTTCAAAAGTATAAAAAAAATTATTATTTAACATATTTCATTACAACAACAAAAACATTTAGCATCACCATTATGCATATCAAAGCACATACCACAGCATCCACAACAACCACAACATGACATACATGAAATCAACATTTTACATGAAAGACCACACGCATGATTAATATTTGTTTTTTGTGATCCTCCATCACAAATTGATTTATCATGATACATACAACAAAAAAGACACATCCATAATGAAAAAACAGATATCAGTACAGAACTAGCAATAACTATAAAAATTAAAAATCCGTTTGTAAAATAAGAATTATTAACGCAAAGAAAATTATTATTCATAAAAATATGAAAATTTTTAGCATTATTCAAATTATTTAAATCACATAATAATGTTGTGTTTTCAATAATATGACATGAACAATCAATACTATTACATTCCTTTGTCGCATTTCCATTTTTAACATCAATAAGAATTTCATTTTTTTGAAAATTATTAATATTGTCTAGTATTGTCATAAAATCAAAATTTAAATTATATTCTTTGTTTCTAATTGATGATAACCAATAATTATTTATTTTATATGACAAATGTAATGTAAAGGAACCTGTTATCAAATTAGGAAAAAAAAGTTCTTGAAAATTTTGATTTTCTTTGTAATTAAAAATTGTTTCTTCATGATCTGTTGAATAAGAAAAATAAGAGGGAAGTTGAAAATAAATTTTAAATGATTGTGTTGGTATTAAAATATTATAAGTTGCATTTACATTAACATCAACGTAACATCCAAATTCTGGTTTAATCAAAATTTCGGCATAAAAATTTAAAGGAATAATACTAGTTGATGCATAACAAATAACAAAAATCAATGAATAAATTAGCAACATTTATTTTATAATTATATTTATATGGTACAATTATAATAGGATATTCCAATGAATTGAAATTTCATTTTTTTTTATAAAGTACAAAGTTCGTACTTTATAAAAAAATGAAATTTCAATTCATTGACAAATCTTATTATATATTATAACATCGTTACAAGATTAACATTGGGGGACACAACAATATGGAACCATTAACGTATGATTTGATTAAATCACGTTGTTGTGTAAATATACCAGAACAAGAACAATATTTGTTATGTTATAAAAATGTAAATTTACATTTTATTATTATCATGAAAAAAATATTACCAACAGAAAATGATTTTGGAACAATTACAAACGAACAAAGAAATTCAGTTATAAATATTTCCACTTGTAAATGTAGAGCAAATAAATTATTAGTTTTAAAAATTGTTGATTATTTAACAGGGGAAGAATTTGATAAAATGATAAACAAAAATCAGTTTTATATTTCTCCGGATATAAAAACGACAACATATATTAAAAATGAAATTGTGTATCCGGATTATTTTGATAATAATCTTGATATTATTTGCGGTGCCGGAATCCATTATTATAATTCATTGGATCCATGTATTTTTTCACGATATGAATCTATCCGAACGTATAAATACAATGGAAAATTAAAAATATATTGCGAAGATGGAGGATTAAAAGAAGATTTAAATTTTATTAATGGAAAAAAACATGGCATTTGTCAAATATATAATAATAGGGGAGAATTATCGTGCATTAAAAACTATATAGATAATATTGAAATTTCAAAGGATTTTGATGAAGAAATTTATGATGGAGGAAAAACAAAAATATTATATTATAAAGACGGTGGCAAAAGACTAATATTTTTTAATATAAAAGGGGAAATAATATTTGAGACATATCGTTCCCCTTTTGTATCAAAAGACTAATATTTTTTAATATAAAAGGGGAAATAATATTTGAGACATATCGTTCCTAAATCAAATGAGAAACATGAAAATAATATTTTAATTCAAGTTAATATATATATATCAATGAAAATAATAAACACCCATCCACAACTTAATTAAAAATCAAAAAATAAGAAAAAAAATGTTATATAATTCTATTAAATCATATACATAAAAGTGTATAAAAGTATATAAAATTTATATATTTTGGGAAAAAAAATTGAAATAAAAAGTATTTACTAAGTATACCTTTTATTAATAATTGTATGAAAAAGAAAAAAATCAAACGTTGTATATCTACCTTCTGTAAATATAAAGATAATGAATTAATGAAAATTTTACGTTTCTTATCATCCCAGACTAAAAATATTTATAACCATTATATTTTTTGTTATAATATTTTTGTCAAATATAAACAACTTATTTTCGACGAATTGATTAATTTAAATAATTTTAATGATATTAATAAAAAATTTACTTCTTTATTGGAAAAATATTTTAATTTCCATAATTTAAACAAAAAATATTATTTTAAAAATAATAAAATTATTTATGATTATATTTGTTATAAAGGTTATTTAGTTACGCATTCGAATATTTATGATTTGATTAAAGAAATTAAAAATAAATTATGTAATTGGAAATCAATTAAATTTACAAATAATAAAGTTTTTTTTGACGATATTATTGAAAATATTCTCATCTCTTTTTATCGAAAAAATTTCCGTTATATTAAAGATTGTTTAATTAATAAAAAACCATATAATAATATAACGAATGAAAATTTTATTAATCATGTTAAAACTGGACAAATGTTAGAACGAAAATTTATTTCTTTTAAAAATTTTAAAGAAAAATTCAAAAAACTTAAAACTCATCAAAATCTTATACAAAGTTTCGCCTATAATTTATTAAAGAAAAATAACGGAATAATTTTATCCAGTAATTTAACTCAAGCGGTTATGAGAAAAGCTTATAACGCTATTAGTTCTTTTTATTCTTTAAAAGATAAAGGAATAAAAGCAAATTTTCCTAAATATTTAAGTAAAGAACATAAATATGTTCTTCCTTTCTTAGGTCAACAATGCGCATATGTCATTGACAAAATCAAACACAAAACTAAAATAAAATTACCTCTTGGTATATATTTTACGAAATATTTTATTAATAATATCAATGAAATTTTAGGAAAAAATTATAAAATAAAAGAAAAACAATATTATAAAGAAGAGAATCCTAAAATATTACATCCAATAAAATATTTAGAATTTACATTATGTGACAGATTAACTAATATATTAGGAATTGATTATGGTAAAAAAAATAATGATTTTTCAAGCTTAAGAAGTATAGAAATAATACCGGTATATAATGGATACAAATTCAAACTTAACTATATTTATGAAAAAAATATTGAAATAGATGATATTAATAAAAAGGGAGATATATCTATTGACTTAGGAATGATAAATTTAATGACAATTTATGACCCAAAAGGAAAACAAAGAATAATAAAAGGAGGAAAAATAATATGGATAAATAATAAATATAATTACCACATGAAAAATTTACAATCAAAAATATCAAAAAATAAAGAGGATGAAAGATTAAAAAGGATATATTATAATTCAATAATAAATAGAGAAAATAGAATAAATTATGAATTTAATAGAATAGTATATAAATTATTTGAGATGTACAAAAATAAAAAAAGAATAATAATCGGATATAATGAAAATTGGAAAACTAAAGTAAGTATGGGTAAAAAAAATAATGAAAGATTTTATAAAATTCCATATTATAAATTAATAAATAAAATCAAAGACAAAGGAGAAGAATACGGAATAGAAGTAAAAATAACGGAAGAATCATATACGTCAAAATGTGATGCATTAAATTTGGAGAAAATAGAAAGACACGAAATATATTCAGGAGAAAGAATAAAACGAGGATTATATAGTTCTGGAAAAGATAAAGAAATAAAAAAAAATGGAAAAATAAGAAGAGTACATTTAATAAACGCTGATTTGAATGGAGCAATAAATATAATGAGAAAAGTAAATAAAGACATAAAGAAAATAAAGGGTAAAAAATTATATAATCCTCAAATAATAAAAATAAACTAGAGAAGATTCGTCCATCTAGCAGAAAAATAACATATCCCATCTGGCTAAAATCTTATACGATTTTATATGGTTTTATACAGTTTTATGGGTTATATAACTTAGATGTTTCATGATTTGATGCGTAAATTATATCATTATTTTTTGTTACAATAAATTTTTCACAATTTATTTTGTATAAAAAATAATTTTCTTATTTTTAATTATATTTTTATTAAAATATATTATTTCTTTTATATTATCATATTTAATTTTATTTAAAATTATTTTTTATACAAAATAAATTGTGAAAAAATTATTTTGTATAAAAAATATTTTTCTTATTTTTAATTATATTTTTATTAAAATATATTATTTCTTTTATAGTATCATATTTAATTTTATTTAAAATTATTTTTTATTACAACAATCAATTGAAAAAATAAATTGAATGAATAATGGTATTTATACAATTCATCATATATAAATTTTATCACATCACTATCATTTATGCAAAACACAAATTTATCTTGAAATTGAAACAATTAAAATATGTCTTGCTCCACAAGACATATTTTAATTATTGAGTTATTTTTGTCGCTCGCAACAAAAATAAGTTATTGAGGCTATTTTATGTTGTTGCGAAGCAACAACATAAAATAACGAAACATTAAAGAAATTATAAAAATATAAATATTAGTGAAAACCTAGCAACATTAAATTGAAATTTGTATAAAAATTTAAAAAAAAATCCCTAAAATTAAAATATTAAAGAAATTATATTGTGATTGAAATATTGCGATTTTAAAATTATTATTAAATTCCAAATATACAATTGATAAATTTACTAATTTATTTTATTGTTGGACTATAATTTAAAAAAATTGAAATTTAAATTAAATATAAATATAATTTAAAATAAATGGATTTTATAGAACTATTTGACATTGTATATTGGGAATTAAATGTTTATTATTTGCAACCAAATATGTTCTACAATCTAATAAATATAAAAAAAGTTTGCAAAAAATGGAATTTATATTGGTCTTTTGATAAAATAATTAGATTAAATATAAATAAAAATAAAATTATGACGAATAAAAAAATAATTAGTTTAAAAAATTTAAATAATATTAAATATTTAAATTTTGATAAAAATAATAATATATGTGATTTGTATTTATGTATTTCGCTTTTATATTTATATTGTGTTGGAACAAATATTAGTGAAATTCCCGAAACATTATATTGTTTGGAAGAATTAAATTGTCATAAATGTAAAAATTTAAGAAAAATTCCTGAAATTAAAACATTAAAGAAATTAGATTGTAGTTCAACAGATATTAATGAAATTCCAGAAACATTGAATTGTTTGGAACAATTAGATTGTTATTCTTGTTATA
>Ga0209417_1005064_pt1 | contig 14945 bp, 16 predicted proteins | sample RifGroF2_FD_184002 | JGI IMG/M metagenome (GOLD analysis project Ga0209417, IMG submission 184002) | Groundwater microbial communities from Rifle, Colorado, USA - Groundwater F2 (SPAdes) (version 2) | ecosystem: Environmental > Aquatic > Deep subsurface > Groundwater | place: Rifle, Colorado... | reverse complement strand
GGGAATGCCCTTTTTCCCGTTTTTAGTTCTGGGCACCGGGCTTGGGGTCGGTTCCTATTTTACTAAAAAGAAATTGAAAGAAGTAAAGATCATTCCTTCAGAAGAAGAAATTAATCCGGAGCCAACGGAAGAAAAAGTTGAGCAATACTTACAAGTTGATCCGATTGAAATTGAAATTGGTTATGGTTTAATTAGTTTGGTAGATGAAAAACAGGGAGGAAACCTTTTCCAGAAAATTTCTTCCACCAGAAAATTTATCGCTTTGGAATATGGAATTTTAATTCCCCCCGTAAGAGTGCGCGATAATCTGCAACTTGATCCGAACGAGTATATTATCAAAATAAAAGGGAACGTTGTAGCCTCTTTTGAAATTTATACAGACCGCTACCTTGCGATGAATCCGGGAAATGTTCAAGACGAATTGACCGGAATTCCCACGCGCGACCCGGCTTTCAATCTGCAAAGTTTTTGGATTTCTGAAGATGAAAAAGATAAAGCCGAACTGTTGGAATTTACGGTTGTGGACAGTATCTCGGTGCTTTCAACGCATCTTCAAGAAACTTTGAAGAAAAATTTTGATAAGATTTTAACAAGGCAAGCCGTTAAACAACTTCTTGAAAACTTGAAAAAAGAATATCCTGCAGTTATCGAAGATATAAATCAAGACGTGCTAACTCTTGGAACCATTCAAAAAGTATTGCAAAATCTCCTTAGAGAATTCATCCCGATAAAGGATTTGGTTCAGATTTTAGAGGCTCTTGTCGATTATTCTAAAGTAACCAAGAACGTTGATGTGCTTACCGAATACGTTCGCCATACGATTGGCGATACCATCGCGAATTTGTACAAAGATCATAACAACATCATTCGCGCGATGGCTCTGGGAGACCAGTTAGAGACCTTGATTACAAAATCACTGCAAAATCAAAAAGAAGCGGTACAATCTTTGGGATTAAGTCCAATCTTTTTGAAAGAAATAAATTCGGATATTCAGACAGCGCTCGATAAATTTAAGCAAGTCGGGTACTCGCCGATCGTATTAACTTCAGCAACAATTCGTCCTTATTTTTACCGGTTAATAAACTCAAGTTTCCCTGAAGTTGCGGTACTTTCTTATTCAGAACTTCCGCCAAATATAGAAATAGAATTTGTTGACCGGGTAGAGGTAACTTATGCAAATTAAAAAATACACAGCTCCAACTTTAAAAGAAGCAACTGCAAGAATGAAACAGGAACTTGGCAGCGAGGCTATCATTTTAAGTACAAGGATTATTGAAGCCGACCAAAAACAAAACAGAAAAAAAATGTTTGAGCTTACGGTTGGTATCGAGAAAGTTATAACCCCGCAAAAAAAATCTACCGCTTCAACCGCTAAAGTGAACGACGCAAAAAAAAGTTTGTATGATGAACTGAAAAGTATTTCGGAAAAAGTTTATCCAAAGAATGAAATCCCGACGAAAAAAGTCCCCGTTGAACGCCCGGTTGCGCAAAAAACAAAGTCAAACCCGGCGCAGGAAACCGCTCTCGGAAAAGAATTGAAGGAGATTGTGGATACGCTGATTTACCGTGAAGTAAATAAGCCGATCATTACTTCAATTCTCGGGCAGTTGGAAAAACAAAAAGGGTTTCTGCATCCTTCAACCATTGATAGTTATGTACTTCAAAGCATTGCTTCCATGATTCCGGTTAAAAATTTTGAACTCAGGAAGAAGGGAAAACCTACGGTAATTTCTCTGGTTGGTCCAACCGGAGTGGGAAAAACAACCTGCATTGCAAAGTTAGCGGTCATCTCAAAAATCTTACATAATCTTGATGTTGGACTGATCTCAAGCGACACTTATCGGCTTGGCGCTATTGACCAGCTAAAAATATTTTCGGAAATAAGTAACATAGACTTACTTGTTGCCTATGAACCTGAAGATATGCCTAAGCTGATCGAAAGTTTTAAGAAGAAAGACGTGATCTTTATTGATACAGCCGGAAGGAGTCAAAAGAGTCTCGATCAACTTAAAAAGACAAAAGAGTTTTTGGATGCGGTAAAAGTTGATGAAACGTACCTGGTACTAAGTTCTACCGGGAACTCTAAAAATCTCTTTGACACCGCCGATAAATTTAAGTTATTCGATTACAACGCTTTGATCTTCACAAAATTAGATGAAGCCGTTGTTTACGGGAATATTTTGAACGTTGCCGTTAATTTTAATACGCCGGTTACTTTTCTATCAAACGGACAGGTTATTCCCGACGATATAATTGCCGCCGATAAAGAGTTCATCGCTAAAATTGTTTACACGGGAAAGATGCACAAATGAACGGGCAGGCTGGAAGGATTTTTGATCTTCAAAAATTAGAAAGAAAAAGAGCGAAGATGAATCCCCCGCAAAACGGGAAGATCTTTGCGTTTACTTCCGGTAAAGGGGGAACCGGTAAAACTTTTCTTGCGGTAAATATTGCAGCATCGCTTGCTATGATGGGGAAAAAAGTGCTGCTCGTTGATTTTGATTACAATCTATCCAACGTTCATATTTTGGTTGATGTAATACCGGAAAAGACCCTCTCCTATTTTTTCATGAACAGAAATTTACTCACTGAACTTATTGCGGAAGTTGAGCCGAACTTATCGTTCATCTTTGGCGATTCCGGTTTACAGGATTTTCCCAAATTAAGCGATGGAGCAATCGCCCAATTCTTTGAGCAATTGAGAAGGATCGAACATTTGTATGATTTTATTTTGATCGATACCGCTTCCGGCACAAATAAAGAAACCATGGAAATCCTTTCTCACGCAGATCAGAGTGTTCTTGTTACCTCGCCGGAACCCACCTCCGTAATGGATGCTTACGCGGTATTAAAGCTTCTTAATGGCATTGGTTTTACCGGACGAAAAAACATTATCGTTAATAAATCGGAAGATAAAAGCGTTGCAGATATAACCTTTTTGAATCTGAAAACAGCGGTGGACCACTTCTTAAAAACTGAAATAAAATTTTTAGGTTTTGTAAATAGTGATCCGTCCGTCAGCCGGTCTATCATGGCTCAAACTATCCTTGTAAAACAAACGCCGGATTCGTTAATAATAGACCAGATTAAAGAACTGGGGAAGAATTTCATCAAATTCATCCATGTGGCTAATATTCAACAAGCCGGTTAAAAACCGCTGAAACTTTTCTTTGTAAATCCCAACTAAAAAGCCCTTTTTAAAACTTTTCTCTTAATACCAAAGTGGTATAGTATTTGTCTCTTTGATTCAAAAAAAAAGAGTTAAAACAATGAACAGAATAGTACTACAAATTGGTCTTCTCATCTTCTCTATTTCTATAATTTATTTTAGCAGTAGAAATATCCCACTGGAAGAGGTTCTGCTTCGTTCCATCATCATTTTTTTTGCGTTTACGTTATTGGTTGGTTTAATCGTGCTCATGTTTATGAAATCAATCAATAAGGTTTCTTTCGAGAAGAATAAAGAATCACATTTAAATTAAAATAAGAAAGTATATCAAAATGGCAGACTCAAATTTATGGACGGAATATAAAACCGCTCCAACAGATGCAATTAAAAAGAAAATTGTTCTGAGTTACATAAAGTTGGTTTACTATGTAATTCATCATTCTAAATTCATCAACATCAATATCCTTGACGAGCGTGACTATCTCCAATACGGAATTGAAGGATTAAGTGAGGCGATTGACCGTTTTGATCCCGAATACGGTACGAAGTTCGAGACTTACGCGATAAAAAGAATTCGCGGAAAGATCATAGATGAACTTAGAAAACTCCAGAAAAAACCGAGAGTTTTTAACAGCGCTAATGATGAAGTAATCTATACGAACATTCCGCTAAGCCATATGTCGGATGATGAAGAAGGATACTCCTTAGAAGAAATAATACCGAATGATTCCATCTTACCGGATGAATCATTGGAGAAACAAGAAATGAAAGAATTTTTAATTGCCGCAATAAACAACTTGCCGGAACGGGACCGCCAAATCATAAGTCTCTACTATTACGAAAACCTTGGATATAAAGAAATTGCACAAGTGCTTAACATAACCGTATCCAGAGTTTCGCAAGTTCATACCCGGATCATCGAATCTCTAAAATCTAAATTGGCATTTACTACAGTATAAGACTATGATAGAAGTAGAAACTCGCTCGAATTATTACAAGAACTTTCTTCGTAACGTTCAAAATTTACCATCAGTTCCTTACTTGATGATCGAAGTAACAAAATTGCTGGATAACCCCAAAACAAGCGCGTCGGAATTAGGTTTGGTTATCAGCAGAGATCAAGGACTTGTGGCAAAAATTTTAACCGTTGCCAATTCTCCACTGTACGGACTTCCGAGAAGAGTTTCCACAATCGAATTTGCCATCGTAATCCTTGGTTTTGATCATATTAAAAATATCGTTATCGCTCTTTCCATGATTGAAGCATTTAAGAATTTGTCAGAAAAATCATGGAACAAAAAGGCGTTCTGGGTTCATTCTTTAGTTACTGCCGCAGCCGCAAAAAGAATTGCCGATGACATTGGGTATCCTAAATCCGGTGAAGCTTTTACCGCGGGATTACTTCATGATTTAGGCATCTCCGTTATTCAACGTTACTTCAAAGATGAATATACCGCTATTTGCGATCTGGTTGAAAACCAGCAGATGCGCTATGTTAATGCTGAAGCTCAAATACTTGGAATTACTCATCAGGAGATCGGTTCCTTTCTGGCAGAGAAATGGAATCTTCCGAAAATTTTAAGCAACTCCATGCTCAACCATCACGAACCATCTAAAAACAGCGGCGATAATGCCCTTTCCGCTATCGTTCACCTTGCGGATTATATGACCCAAAGATTCGGAGTGGGGAGTTTTAGCTGGGATGAAAACTGCACATTAGACGAAGGGATCATCCCGATCTTAAGACTTGGCAACCTTGATTATCTGAACAAATTTATCGACAGCTACGAAACTTTATTTAAACATCAAATCGAATCACTAAAAATTTAACTTTTATGGAAATTATCACTACTCAAACCCAGCGACGAACTAAAACCGAAATGGTGTTAGCAAACATTTTTAAACTTCCTCCAATTCCGAAAGTGCTGTTGGAAGCCTCCAAAATTTTGGATTCAAAAGCGCCTAAATCAAAGTTACTTGTTGATGTGATCTCTAAAGATCAAAGTCTGGTAACAAAAGTTTTAAGCATTGCCAACTCACCTTTGTTCGGATTGCAGAGAAAAGTTACTTCAATGGATTTTGCCATCTTAGTTCTTGGCTTCAGCGAATTGAAAAAAATCATCTCGGCTCTTTCGGTAATTGAAACATTTAAAAACAAAACCGACAAATATCTTGATCAAAAAGAATTTTGGCTTCACTCATTTCTTACCGGAAGCATCTCAGAAAAAATTGCTGAAGACGTTGGATTCCAAGTTAAAGGGGAAGCATTCCTCGCCGGATTTTTACATGATATGGGTATCGCCGTTATCCATAGATTTTTTCATTCAAACTTTGTTACTATCTCCGAATTGCAAGTGAACTCCGGGCTAAGTTTATTAGACGCTGAAACCGAAGTACTCGGAATGAACCATGCGGAAATAGGAAGTTTCCTCGCGGAAAATTGGAACTTCCCTCCTTCATTATGCGATGTTATTAAAAATCACCACACACCAAATGATTCATTAAGCAATTTCCTTTTGGCTTCAATAATTCATCTGGCTGATTTCACCACGAAGCATTTTCAGATCGGACAATTTGAAGTTGATAAAAATTTTGAAGTTGATATGGAAGCTCTAAAGAACATGAGAATCCATTCCGAAGAAGAACTTGAAGCATTCATTTCCGGGTATGATAAATTCCTTTCAGCACAGTCCGAAGCTTTAAGGTATTTAAATTGAGAGTAATCAAAAACCATAGAATCCGCTGTGAATCTTTTTCAAGTTCACTTCCATCGTTTACCAAAGCAATTGGAACGGCAAAGCCAAGGTTTGTGCAAGTATCCGCTGCAAAGGCGATTGATACTTCCGAAAATCTGCCGTACATGCTTAAAAAGATTTCCGCGTTTGAAAAAGCGATAAAAAACAGCGCCGACGCAAAGCAAATTATTCTAAAGGTAAATGAATTCTTAAACGGGATAATTGATTTTAAAGAAGCGGATCTTTTTTTCTTTGACGATTTCCGATTAAAACTTGTTTCGGTTGTTGAGCCGGTAAATCTTAAAACTACTGAGTTTATTAACAGCGTTTTCAGCGAAGGAATTTTGGATTGGGTTTTAAAAGAAAATAAACCGCAGATCATTCCGGACTTAAGAGAAGTAAGCAGTTCAGGTTCAAAATCAAACTACTTATTATTTCCGATTGGCGAAGGACGAGAACCAAAAGGAGTATTTGCGTTACTAACAAAACCGACCTACAAGTACGAAGAAAGTCTTGAAGTACAACTCATTCAGCTTGTGTTAAACATAGCTGTTCCCAAAATTGAATTGATCAGAAAAGATGAAGAACTGAAATCAACTTATAACGAGCTTCATGTTTATCAATCAAAGTTATCTAATGATTTTAGACTATCGGCTATTGGCGAATTAACCTCCGGATTAGCTGAAGATATTTTGTCTCCTTTGCAAGTAATTTTGAGCACGGCAGATTATTTACAAACTGACGAAGAAACCGTCGGCAATAAAAATTTGGATGTAATTAAACAGCAAGTTAAAAGAGTTGAAACGGTAATTAACCGTCTGGTTAAATTTGCCGATATGAACGACAACCGGCTTGAAATAAAACCGTGCCGCTTGGATGAAGTTATTAAGGAGTATTATAATTTTATCAGTTCTTCTCTGCAAGCCGCCAACATAGAATGCATTTTGAACATTGATGAAAATATCCCGTCGGTTTTAAGTCATTCCGATTATTTAACGCACCTTTTAACCACAATATTCGGAATGATAAAAACTTCCGCTCAAAACGGCGGCGGTATTTTAATCCAGGCAAAATATAATAACGGTTTTGTAATTGTTAGAATTATTACCACCGCGTTTATTCAAACCTTGACCAAAGAGCTAAAAAATAATAGTGACGATCTGAACGTAAAGATGATCACTCATCTGATGCAAAAACATCAGGGAAGCGTTGATTTTGATGCGAACGAATTGACCGGATCATCAATTGTTTTAACTTTTCCATTAAAGAAGAAAATAAGATGAGACACTTACAAATTATCATACTTCTTTTGGTATCCGTTTTCTCTTATACCTATGCGCAAAGTGGAATCGCCGCTTTACCCGATACCGCTAAACAAGCCGGTAATTCGGATGAAGAAGTAAGTGTTGCAAGTCTGGTTGAAAAGCAAATAGCGATAGCGCAGGCAAAACAGTGGGAAAACAGACAAACAGTAGTTAAACAAAAACCTGTTGTTGCTGCGCCTATAAAGAACAAAACAAATGAAAACTGGTTCACAACTGTTTCAACACAATTTAAATTCAGCGTAGAGACGGCTAAGAGCGTTGGAATAATTCTCTTTTCAACTATGCTCGTGTTCGGATCAGTTATCACAAGAAGATTGGTGCTGAAACACAAAAATAAATCGAATAATTTGCGATCAAATATTCAGTCGATGAGATTAGAAAAATCAGTAGTGAAAAAAGAAACCAAACTTAAAAGTATCCGCGAAAATTTGTTAAAGAGTTCACTTAATTTTAATAGCGGCGAAGGTTCGCTAACCCGGAAAGCTAAGGAACTTAGTATCGCCAAAGGTGAAATTATATTGGCGGCAAAAATTAAATCGTATGAGTTATCCGTCTGTTCGAGCGATAGATAAAAAGGAGCCCTCTCATGGTAAATGGAATTTTCAATGTTGCGCGAAGTCTAAATTCAAAGGTCAAAAGTATTGACGTACTTGCAAATAATCTTGCAAACATTAATTCTACAGGATTTAAGAAGCAGGTTCCCTTTCAAGAATATTTAAATCAGAATGGAAATATTGAAGTTAAACAGACCACAGATTACGGACAGGGAGAAGTGATCCTTTCCGCTAACCCGCTTGATCTGGCGATTTCCGGTGATGGTTATTTTCTTGTAAAAACCGGGAACGGTACCGAACTGACAAGAAACGGAAAGTTTCATATTTCAGAGGATGGATTTCTAGTAAACGGAAACGGCGATAAAGTACTTGGCAATAATGGCGAAATAAATTTCGGTGATCTGATTGAAAATGATAATCCTTCAATAAGTATTTCCAAGACCGGCGAAATTAAAATGGGTGAAACCGACATCGATTCATTAGTTATCGCGAAGTTGGAAAATCCTCAAGAAGCGGTGAGAACTTCAAACTCAAATTTTGCCGTTGCCGATGATAATTATTCTATCGCTTCACCACAAAATTATGAGATCGTGCAGGGTTACCTGGAAGAATCAAACGTTAACCCGATCCTTGAAATGCAATCGATGATCCAGACAAATAAAGATTATGAATCAGCTTATAAAATAATGCGCTACTTAGATCAAGCGATGGAAAAATCAAATCAAATTGGAAGAGTTTATTAAAGGAAAATTATTATGCCTACACGTGCATTAAGAACAGCAGCATCCGGTTTATACGCACAGCAATTAAATGTTGAGGTAATCTCAAACAATATTGCCAACGTAAATACAACCGGATTCAAAAAGAACAAAGCCGAATTCCAGGACTTGATGTATCAAGAAGTTCAAATAAATCCCACGCAAGCTTCGGACGCTTTAGCGCAAACAGCTCCTTCGGCAAAGATTCAAGTTGGTAACGGTGTGCAGTCTACGTCCACACAAAAAATATTTAAGCAGGGAGACGTTGTCGCTTCCGGTAACCAGTTGGATATGGCGATCCAGGGTGATGGACTTTTTCAAGTTCGCAAATCGGATGGAACAATCGTTTACACAAGAGACGGGTCCTTCAAAGTAAATTCAGAAGGAAAGTTTGTTACTTCAGGCGGTTATCTTCTTGAACCTGAAATCGGTTTAACCGATAATGTTCAGAGCATTTCGATCAGTAGAGACGGCAGCGTTAATGTTTTGGAAAACGATGGAAGAACTTCAACGCTGGGAACAATTGAGCTCGCGAAATTTATGAATCCCTCCGGGCTATTGGCGCTTGGAAATAATTTATACAGCGAAACCGAATCATCCGGCGCGCCGGTTTTGGGAACAGCGGGTTCGAAAGGATTCGGAGAAATCAATCAAGGTTTCCTTGAGTCTTCCAATGTTGATATTGTTGAAGAAATGGTAGCGATGATCACTGCGCAGAGAGCATACGAGATCAATTCCAAAACAGTAAAAACCGTTGAAGAAATGATGACCATGGCGAACAACTTAAAAACCTAACAATGTAACATGATGCTGTATCTCTTAAATATTATCCTTCTTTTTTCCGTGAACGGAAGTGAGTTCCGTGATGAATTAAAAGATTATTTAACGAAACAGCTTTCTATGTATGATAGTTTTGAATATGAAATTATGCAAATGCCGAAAGATTATTCCTCTTTATCGATTGTAAACGGAGCCGCGTTAAATCTAAACAGAAATATTCTGTCGGTTCCGGTTTTACTTGTTAAAGAGAATAAGAAAAGCGAATCATTTATAAAGGTTAAACTTCATCTTTATAAAAGTGTTGTTGCTGTTCGGAATAAAACAAGAAGTAGGAGTGATCTGAATGTTTCTGATTTTGAAGTGAAATTGCTGGATGTGTCTCTTTTAAAAGGAACTCCTTTTTCTTCTTTGGAAGAGATTCAGTCATTCCGAACAAAAATTGCGTTGAATCCGGGAACAATTTTGGTCCGCGAAGCTCTAGAAGCGAAGCCGGTGATACAAAGCGGCGATCTGGTAAAAGCAAGTTTAACAAACGGAAACGTAACCGTTACGATAGAAGTGAATGCCCGCCAGGAAGGCGCTCCCGGAGAGATCATCAGAGTAGTAACGCAGAATAAAAAACAATATAAAGCTAAAGTTGTAGATTCGTCTAACGTAAATATCCTTGAGTAAAGTTATGAAAAATATTTTAACCCTCACTTTTGTGCTTGTGCTTTCAACCTTTCTTTATCCGCAGGAAATGAGGCAGAACGCATTTAAATCTCTCTTCTCCGACGAGAAAGCAAATAAAATAGGAGACGCGATCACCATCCTGGTTGTTGAATCTTCGCAGGCGTCCAACAATGCTGAAACGCAAGCGGCAAGATCAAGCTCGCTTAGTTTAAGCGGAAAAGGTCAAGCGGGCAAAACTGCGCTTCCCTCCGTTGATCTTGGAATTGGTACGAACAACGACTTTAGCGGTTCCGGCTCAACAAAAACTACCGGTATGATCAGAACAAAAATTAGCGCAACCATTGATTCGGTTTTAAAGAACGGGAACCTCCTTGTTCGCGGAAGCAGAAAAATTAAAATTAACGGAGAGGAACAAGTTGTAAAAATTAAGGGGATTGTTAGATCATCCGATATTGCTGCAGACAACTCGGTCCTCTCATATAATATTTCAGAGGCGGAGATTGAGTTTTCCGGCAGCGGTTTAATTGAACGCTCGCAAAGCCCAGGCTGGATCACCAAAATTTTCCACATGCTTTTTTAGGTTACCTATGAAAAAAATACTATTAATATCATTGCTCCTTTTTTCGATCTCATCGGAAATTTATAGCCAGCGAATTAAAGACATCGCTTATTTAGGCGGTGAAAACGCAGAACAAATTTTAGGTTATGGATTGATCGTTGGATTAAGCGGAACCGGCGACAGCCATCGCTCTATCTTTACCGTCCAATCAATTACAAGCATGCTTAAAAGATTCGGTATAACCGTTCCGCAAGCGGATTTGAAAACGAAAAACGTTGCCGCGGTTATGGTTACCGCTACGTTGAACGCTTATCTAAAAGCCGGAGCCAAGTTTGATGTAAATGTTTCTTCACTGGGTGACGCTACAAGTCTTCTTGGCGGAACATTACTAATGACACCTCTTTCTGGTATCGATGGAAATGTTTACGGTTACGCGCAGGGTTCTATTTCCGTTGGCGGATTTGACATCAGTACACCTACCGGTGGAAGAGTTGCAAAAAATTCTACCTTAGCCGGAAGAATTCCCCGCGGCGGTTTATTACAAGCTGAAGTATCGTCGGCAGTATTAGCTTCAGAAGAAATAAGCGTCTTTTTAAAAGATCCTGACATGACAACGGCAAATAATATTTCAAACGCCATCAACGCAAAGTTTGGCGCGAGCACCGCGTTAGCATCTGATCCTGCAGAAATTAAAGTGAAAGTGCCTGCGGATAAACAAACGAACATGGTTGGCTTTTTAGCGGAACTTGAAGGACTGACGGTTGAGATTGATTATGCCGCCAAAGTTGTATTAAACGAAAGAACCGGCACAGTGGTTTCCGGAAGTAATGTTAAGATTCAGTCTGTAACTATTTCGCACGGCGGACTTAATCTTTCAATTAAATCTTATCCGGTTATTTCACAACCCGGAGCTTTTTCAAACGGCTCGACCGCGGTGTTTAATAATCTTGTTCCTTACGCTTCGCAAGATTCTTCCAGCACAATAGCTATTCAAGGCGCTTCAAATGTGCAGGAAGTAGCCGCCGCGTTAAATTCGTTAAAAGTTTCTCCGAAAGATATTATTGCAATTTTCCAGGCGTTAAAAGAGGCAGGAGCATTAATTGCTGAATTAGTGATCATCTAAAATGAGTGAACTGAACTTAAAAATATCGAACGATTTAAAACACTTCTCGCGTACGCCGGAGATCGCTCAAAAATATTCCGACGAGCAGAAAGCAAAAATTGCAAAAACTTCTAAAGATTTTGAAAGTCTACTTACCGCGATGATGTTAAAAAGTATGAACAAAACCAAAGAAGAAGGTATGTTCGGTGATGAAAGTTACGGCGGCGATTACTTTGAAACTCTTTTTGAAAACGAGATGGCGAAACATATTTCCAATGGAAATGGTTTGGGTATCGCTTCGGAACTCTATAAGAAAATTACCGGCGAAGAACTTGATGTTTCTTCATTTAAAAATAATTTGGAATCGATTAGAGTAAAAAGCAAAGTTGAACTTAATAATTTTGACAAAGGTTCGTCCGGAATTTCCCCTTCCAAACAATCGATGGAAAGACTTGAGCAATTTGAAGAACATATCGATGAAGCTGCAAAGCGTTTTGGAGTTGACAAAGGTTTAATAAAATCAGTGATTATTGCTGAATCCGCCGGAAATGCTAAAGCGGTTTCTTCTGCAAAAGCAAAAGGATTAATGCAGCTTATAGATTCTACGGCAACAAGTATGGGTGTGCGGAATGTTTGGGATCCGCGTGAAAACATTATGGGCGGAACTAAATATTTATCGGAAATGCTTCGACAATATAAGGGAGATGTAAAGCTTGCTTTAGCCGGATATAATGCGGGTCCGGCAAATGTTGACAAGTACAACGGCGTCCCTCCTTTTGAAGAAACCAAAACCTACATTACCCGTGTACTCGGATATTTAAATCATTTAAAGGAAATTTAACGTGGAAACAAAACAGTTAGTTAAAGCATTAAAAGAACAAGAATCTAATCTCCAAAAATTTTTAGATTCTTTGCTAAAACACCAGCATGCGTTGATCAGACATAATCTTCCGTTAATGGATGAATCTATTCTTGTTGAATCAAAAATCTTAAAAGAAATTCACGGGATGGACAGAGAAATTGTAAAAACAATGAATCAATTGTCGGAGCAATATTCTTTAGGAACAACCTCAACAAAACTTTTGGATTTTACAAAAGCCGTTAAAAATTTCAGCACGAATGATTATGTGAATCTGTTGCATGTTCAAAAATCATTAAGAGGATTGCTTGTAAAAATTCAAACAATTAATTCACAAAACAACCTGCTTATTGAGAACGCGAGAAGTTTTATCAAACAAACTTTTACTTCGCTCGCAGGCGCAAATAATGATCCTATTTTAAACAGAAGAGTATAATGGGCATTAGTAGAATATTCGATATTTCGCAGAGAAGTTTATCTGCTTATCAGCAAGCGCTGGACATAACTTCGCATAACATTGCGAACGCTTCAAACCCCGATTATTCGAGGCAGAAACCGCTTTTAACCCCGGAAAAAAGTGAGTCAAGCGGTTCGCTTGTTTTTGGAACCGGCGTTAAACTAGAACTTATTCAGCGGCAGAGAGATAGTTTAATTGATTCGCAGATTCGCGCCAATAATCAAAAATATTCCGACAACAGTAAACGGTCGGATATTCTTGGTCAGGTTGAACAACTCTTTGGCGAGCCTTCCGATCTTGGTCTGTCGAATACCATGTCTTCATTTTTTAATTCGTGGAGTGAAGCTTCCGTCAGCCCGAATTCTTCTTCACTCAGATTTAATGTTCTCCGTTCCGCGGAAAATCTCTCTAACAAAGTGAAAGATATTTATGACGGACTGAACGATATAAAATCAAGTTTGATGTCTGACGCGAAAACCGTAGTTACAAGCATTAATAATTATCTTCAAGAAATACAAAGTTTGAACAAACAAATTTTTGAAGTCAATTTAAAAGATCAACAACCAAACGACTTGCTGGATCAGCGTGATCTGGTAATAGATAAACTTAGTAAACTGGTTAACATCAATGTTACTACCGATTCCTCAAACAGCGCGATCGTTTCCGTAGGAGGAATGTTTGCGGCAGATAAAACTTTTGCGAAAGAATTTCAACTGACCGAGGAGAATGGAAAGCTTTCGGTGATCTCCGGAGTTGATAGTTATCCGCTAAATCTTACCAGTGGAGAACTTTTTGCCATCACTGACATTTATTCCAAAACTATTCCCGGATATGTAGAAAAAATTGATTCTATGATGACTGCCTTAGCCGATTCGGTTAATGAATTACACGCTACGGGACACACAATTTCTGATCCGGTGGAAACCGGTTTGAACTTCTTTGAAAGTTATATAGACGGCGAGTTGACAATAAATCAGGACATTCTTCAGGACCCGAATAAAATAGCTTTCTCAAAAGACGGAACGGCAGGCAACGCGGAAATAGCCACTAAGATAGCCGAATTAAGTAATTCGAAAATATTAAACGGCTCCACGTTGGCTGATAATTACGGAGCTCTAATCAGCGAGATAGGAAGTCAAAAACAATCTTCCGATCAAATGGCGCAGTCAAATCAATTGATTCTTCAACAACTTGATCAGCAAAAAGCTTCCGTATCAGGCGTATCAATTGATGAAGAGATGACCAACGTAATTAAATTCCAGCGGTCGTATCAGGCTTCGGCAAAGATGATTAAAATTGCCGATGAAATGCTGCAAACAATATTAAATATGGTGTCGTAAGATGAGAATTACCGATTCAATGATGAGCAATAATTTTATCAATTCGTTAAATCAAACAAAATCACGAATCGACAAGTTAAGCGTGCAAATAGCAACGCAATCAAAGATTCAGAAACCGTCTGATTCTCCCGGCGGGACGATCAAAATTAACAGATTGAGCAATCAAATCAGTCAGTCGGAAACATACAACAACAATATCGAGAACGGTCTTTCCTTCATCGATAATTCAATTATGTCGATGGAAAGAATTCAATCTGAAACTTCCCAGGTTATTACAAAGTTAACCGAACTTGAGAACGCGACCAATGGAGGAGACTTTACTTCTTACGCCGATTCGATCGACCTTTCTCTGAAAGCAATAATGGATGCGGCGAATTCTCAGTTCGACGGAAAATATATTTTTGGCGGAACCGATTATTCTACCGAACCGTTTGGCATGACTGCGGATCAGAATGCGATTGAGGTGAAAGCGAATGATATTTCCGGGAAACATGAAATTAAAATCGCCTCAAACATTACACAAAAGTTAAACATGAGCGGCACCGAAATATTCGCTACAATAGTTAAAGGATCGGGAAACCTCAATAAAGACGGTATCGTTGGCGATGTTACCAACAAACAGACTAAAGTTTATG
>Ga0209417_1005060_pt1 | contig 14956 bp, 4 predicted proteins | sample RifGroF2_FD_184002 | JGI IMG/M metagenome (GOLD analysis project Ga0209417, IMG submission 184002) | Groundwater microbial communities from Rifle, Colorado, USA - Groundwater F2 (SPAdes) (version 2) | ecosystem: Environmental > Aquatic > Deep subsurface > Groundwater | place: Rifle, Colorado... | reverse complement strand
AAAAAAACGTTCATAAAATATATTTCACACGCTCAAGACACTACGCTTTTGAACGCGTTTTTATCTGCATGCCCTACCCCAAAAGACCCAGACCTTGAAAATGTATTGTATAAAACGCTACTCTGGACAATAAAGCATGGCCTACTACCAGTGGTAAGCTATCTCCTCACTCAAGAAATAATCCCTATAGATTGTGATCAATCAAAAAACTTTGAAGAAAACACCATACTCCACCATGCCATTTTACACAAACAACACGATGTTGCTATGTACCTTGTAACCCATAAGCGTTTTGATCTTCATCTTTTTAATAAAAATGGCATGAATCCTTTTATGCTTGCAATTGCACATCAAGACATCGCGCTTGCTGAACACATAAAAAACGAATATTTCAAGATTTTTCATAGCGATCCACTCTACAATCATATTAATAATCTTATAACTACCGTCAAAACACAATCGATACCCCTTGTACGTTATTATCTTGAAAATATGCCTCCTAATACGGTTGACATCAATGAGATGCCCTTTGGCATGCCCAAAAATGCATTGTTTCTTGCTGTTGAAAATAATAATTTAGAAATGGCACGTCTTCTTGTTGCCCATGGTGCCGATGCAAATATCAAAAATAGAAATCAAGGAAAAGTCCCCCTCTTTGTTGCCATAGAAAAAAACAATCAAGAGCTTATTAATCTCCTTATAAAAATTACCGATCCGAGAAATACCGATAAAGACGGTAATAGCATCGCCCATTTTGCAGTAAAACACAAAAATATTGATGTACTCAAAACACTTCACGAAAACTATATACCATTTACGCAGCTCAACAATCGACACCAAACACCACTTCAGATGGCGCTGCAATTACCACAATCGAAAAAAAAGCAAAACATCGTTACCTTTTTACAAAACCATTAAAAGGAAAAGACCATGACATATGGCAAACCATTACATTTTTTGTTACTCTTTTTTTGCATAACAATTTCTCCATGCACACTTTTTGGTATGGCGACTATAAACCATTTTAAAGAACTTCAACCAACGCATGATGCATTAATAAGTGTTAATAATATCATGCGAAAATATCACCAAAAAGACCTTGAATATTCAAAAAACCAAACGGAATGTGATGGCCTGCTTTTACAAAATATTTTACTAAAAAATAATGTTGTCGCCACAGCAACTCCACAAAAAAACATTATTATTAATGAAATACTGGGTCTTTTACTGTTTGACCTTTTTTTCTGGGGACATTATAAAGATACGATAACATACATAAATACCATCATCCCTATGCTCCCCGAAGTTGAAAAGTGCCTTGTTTTTATACCAATCCACCATTTACAAAACAATAATCTTTATACCTATCTTGAAAATAATTGGACGCAACTCCCTCCTCATCAAAAACTCATTTTTCATCTTTTACTTTCTATCCCATACAGTAATTTTTATTTTGATCAAATAGCCGATTGTCAAATCGATACCGTAATCAAACGACTCATTTTATTTCAAGATATTATTTTGATTCGCGCACTTCCTCAAACTTATAAAAATTTTATTAGCTATCTACAAGCAATAGCCCAAGAACAGATTGGCCTTAATTGTCCCGGTGGAAATGTGTGGAAAACACTTAATAAAAAACTTAATAAAAACAACACAGCTGAATTAATTATGAGTAATGATTTTTCTATTGGCATTTACAAAAATATAAACAACGATGAAGATGCGTGGGCGACATTATTAAAATACAAAGGAACGCGCATATCACTTCTACATCTTAAAACTGCTGTAAAATTTGGTGCAGAAAATGCCTTTCTTTTTTTATTAGATATGCTTTCACACCCCTCCATAAATCAAGAACAGGCCAAAAGAATAATACAATCACTCTTTGAAAGAGCGATGATACACGGGAATAAAACTATAATCAACACCTTATCCAACACATTCCCTAAAGAAACAGCAGATACTCAACTATCTGATAATTTCATAGCCAGCATGATAAAATTCGATAAAAGTGATGCAGTTACCTTATCTCGCAACCTAGCTTACACTGCTCTTTGCAAAAAACGTCATGAAGATCTTGACCTGCCACAAAATAAAAAATTAGAAGAAAAAGACCAAAAACAAGCAGCAATAGATTTTAGACAAAAAGAAATAGACCAATTTATAGATAATATATCATGGATAAACCCCAACGAAATAGAAAAAATATATCAAGCAAAAATACCAACGCTCTCATTTCCTACGTTATTACAAAAAATTCGCGATCAACATAATCATGTACTAGAACCCCCACTTTTAAAAATAAACGCCGCCGCTGTTTTTCTTGAAACACCCCACCCAGAAACCAAATCGCTCTTACAATTTATTCATACACATTTTGATAATATGCCTCTTACCATCGATGAAGAAATCATTAACAAACTCAACACCCTCACCAAACAATTAAAAAAAACTGAACCTATTGGTTATGATATGGTTCATGAAGAGCTCAAAGGAATTTTATTACGCCACCTCTTTTTTACAAAACCGATAAACTTAACGCACCATATCGTGAGTAATTTATTAAGAAAAATAACTATTTTACAAAAAGAATCACTTACACAATCATTTAATGGCGCAGAAAACGCTGATAAAAAACGCTATGCATCACTCACCTATCCACATATCACGTTTATCTACGACAACCTCCCCAAACACATCACCTGCATAGAGGCTTTTAAATCCATCGATACGTTTATTGATTTTGTTTTTTTATATCATACCATTACACATCAAACGCCCTTTTTTACGCTAACAATGTTTAAAAACACGATGCTCAAACTTGAAGATGAGTACACCAGCAATCCAATCCTTACCATCATTATTAACTTTTTAAACAAATTCCCTACGTATCTCCACCAAGGCTCCAAACTCACAAAAAACATAGCCTTTAAAGACAGTCTTATTGCCTACCTAACCCAAAATGGCAAAAGTTTTTTTACCCCTGCACAATGCGCAGCCCTTGCAGGAGATGAACTACTATGGAATTTGCTTATAGATTATAACCATCAATCCCACCTAGAAAATCTTATACCCTATGCAATTGCCGGTGGTAATAACACCATTATTTCATCCAGCCTTGAAAAGCTAACATTAACTACCAAAGATCCAAGTACCTTTTCTCAATATGAAAAAAATAGCATCACCAAACTCCTCAAAACAGCAATTGAATATCATCACGTACCAACGGCCACTCATCTTATAGCAACGTATCAAAGCATCATAGACCCTGCAGATATCCCTTTTTGCATTGTTGCCAATAGAACATTATGGAAAACAATCCTTACAACAAAAATGCTGACTCAAGATGTTATGGATAAAATACGTTTTTATGCTCACATAAATATAATGTACTTTAGCCTGTTTGCATGGCAACCTAAAAAAGGCACAACTCACGAGAGTATCATTATCGATCAACAAATTTTCCTACAAAAAATGCTTTCCTCTAACGACAAAAATATCTGGGAAACCATTGAACAACAATTAACGACAGAACAACGCACAAGAAATTTTTCTCAAGTAAACACCATCTATTTTATACTCAAAAAAGAAGATCCAACATTTTTAGAAAAATTGCTCACCTATGTACCTGATCTTTTTTCAGTCGAAGGCCTAACCCCACCTCAAATGCTGCAAATAGCAATAAAAAATCCCAACCCCCACATACTTGCAAAACTATTAGAATACAATAAAAACACAGGCCATTATAATTTCACACTTAATGATTGTGTAATGGCAACAACAGAAATAACTCGCACTCATGCAATCCATAACCTTTTAAAACACTTAGCAAAAAATCATGGCTATGAAAAGCTCATGCTTATTTTTGAACTCATAGATCCAAAATCAACCGATTTAAACCGTTTTTTTTACGAAGCCGCACGCTGTGATGTTAATTTTTTTACGACAATTCTAGAAAAATTACACATCAATAGAAAAAACAAACTTGAATCGCTCAAAATAATACCATCTGATAGCACCATGACCAAATCAGAAAATATGAATATTTTAGAAGCTGCATGCCATCACAATAACACACAACTTGTTGAGTACTTAAGCAATCACAATATGATACTCACCACAATAAGCTATCTTGATAATCCATGCAAAAAAAACAATCTCCCCCTTATTAAAACCGTTTTAAAAAAATGCATTCATGAATTTTCGTGTACACCTAAAAATGCCCATAGCCAAAACTATAGACTTTTCCTACAAGAAATCATTACTCATTATTTTGAACCACCATTTGAAAATAGCGTTATTGATGCACTTTTAACAATTGAATCTGAAGATTTGCACAACCCTTGCAAAAAAATGTTTTTCATACACGAACTCATAAAAATACCAACCGCTTCTTCTTGCTTTCATGATGTACCAGTGCCATCATGCCTTCATGATAAAACTTCTCATATGATTACCTTATTTTTACAAAAAAACCCAACTAGCATAACACTTACCAATAAAAAAAATGAAAATGCGCTTCATGTTGCCGCAATTTATGACTACAGCGCAACCACAATAACGCCATTGCTCATCAGCGCCGGGGTCCCGCTTACCATACCCAATCATCCATTAAAAAGCCCACTTTACACTGCAATGCAATATAATAATGTAAACTTTATTAAAGCAGTTCTTCCCTTTGTTGATCCTTCGTATCTTAATGAAAAAGATCTTGATGCACAGGGGAATACACTCCTTTTTGAAGCAATTAATAAAGACCGTTATGACATTGCACAATTGTTTATTAGCCACGGAGCAAACATGACTATAAAAAACACTATGCAAACCTCCCCGCTTAATCTTTTACATATTAAAAAAAATGTACATCTTGCCCAAATTAAAAAAGCAGAAAACAAAAACCTTGATTTATTTTTTAACAAAGACCTTATCACTCCACTCATAACCCAAAACATAGCTCATATGCAAAAACATATTGAGCAAATCAATGACATTTTAAAAAATGAACAAGCAACCATCCACAATCATACGCTCTCAAAAACACACAATCCTCAAACCCTTGAAAAAGCCATTAAAGAATATAACAAACCAATGATTATACAATTTATTAATGCTGGTTACCCTCTAGTAGAAAAACATGAAAATACCCAAAATCCTCTCTTTTCTCTTTTTGGCAAAGACTGGGATAATGATATTGTTGACCTCATTATTACAACGCATCCACTAGTAAATCTCCTACAAATCGAAGATACCCAAAAAACATCGCTCTTTGATGCTATTGTAGCGCAAAAAGATCTCGCATTATTAAAAAAAATCACTCGCCACCCCACGTTCAAAGATTTCAGTAATAAAAAACTGCTATACAAAACACTATGCAATGCAACAAGTCAAGAAGCAATCGAAGAGATTATGCATAATACCAACCATAACGAATCAACAGCTCAAACAAGCACACTGCTATACAAAAGTATCAAGCAGGGCAACCTTATACTTGCAAACTACATCATTCATAACCATAAGAACCTAAAACTACAACTCAATGAATTCAACAAAAAGAATATAACACCCATTATGCTGGCCATTGAAAAAGGATATCAAGACATTGTAGAACGCATGTGTTCATTATCACCAAAAAAACCATTCTATACAAAATGTACCAAATCGGGCGCATCAATGTTACATATTGCCGCAGAGCTTGGTATGACCAAAGCCCTTGCCTTTTGCCTTGCTCAACCATGCGATCTTTTTAACGTCAACACCCCCATTACCGTAACAAAAAACACGGCTCTTCATATTGCCGCAGCATATGGGAAAAAAGACATTGTTACGATGTTGCTACACCATGGCGCTGATACAACCATGAAAAATAAAAAAGGCCTCACTCCCACAACGTGTGCCCTTAACAATAATCATCATGAAATAGCTCAACTTTTAAATAATCATTCGCCATGTCAACAACACCCTTGTGCCAAGGCTGAACATAATTTTGCGTAACGATAAAATTGTATCGATGGATGAAAAAAGGGGGGGGGAGAGTATCTTTTTACAATTCACACTTTCACGACTAATCAAGCATTCCATTTATTTTTTATTCAATACTTGAATATTAAATAATAAACCTACTATTTTCATAACAATAGCAAAAACTCAAAAAAAAAGGATACCATGTGAAGTAGTAATGTAAGAAAAAAAATTTATATATCACAAAAATCACAAAATTTATAACATAAGTGCTAAAAACAAGTTATAAAAAAAGGAAAATCTATGAAAATTTTAAAGATGCTATTGTTGTATAGCATAATTTTTTCTTTATCAAATAAATGTTTTTCCATGAGACGCGTAAGCAAGCCCCCTTTAAAAAAAACACAAACTACTTCTTGGGATCCTTTTCCCGCAACGCAAGAAGGTAATTTAGAAGAACTAAAAGCAATTTTTGCTGCAAACAAGGAAAAAAATAAAATAAATAAACATAATAAAACATTAATAAATATAGCCGCACAAAATGGCCATTTACCTATTGTTAAATATTTAATTACCCAAAATGCCGATATTACTACTCCCGACAAAAATGGGAATACACCTTTACATCTAGCCGCACAAAACGGCCATTTACCTATCGTTGAATATTTAATTACCCAAGTTAATTTGCTCAATAATGCTAATATTCATAATCGCAGCATAAATATACTTAACAATAAAAACTCTATTGATGGGAATACACCTTTACACCTAGCCGCACAAAATGGCCATTTACCTATCGTTGTATATTTAATTAACAACAATGCTCATATTAACCCTATCAATAAAAATAAAAATACACCTTTACACCTAGCCGCACAAAGTGGTCATTTACCTATCGTTGTATATTTAATTAACAACAATGCTCATATTGCTGCTCAAGATGCCAATTGGAATACACCTTTGCATCTAGCCGCACAAAATGGCCATTTATCTATCGTTGAATATTTAATTACCCAAAATGCTCATATTACTGCCCAAGATGCCAATGGAAATACACCTTTGCATCTAGCCGCACAAAATGGCCATTTATCTATCGTTGAATACTTAATTAACATCAATGCTCATACAACAATAAAAAATAAGAATGGGCAAATACCACTTGATATACAAGATGGAATGGGTAATACACTTTTACATAATACGGTTACATCACATAATATTTCTTGGGTTAAATTTCTTATAGAGCATGGAGCTGATACAACAATAAAAAATAATAATGGACAAGCACCACTTGATATCCAAGATGAAACGGGCAATACCCTTTTACATAATGCGGTTACATCACATGATATTCCTTGGGTTAAATTTCTTATAGAGCATGGAGCTGATACAACAATAAAAAATAAGAATGGACAAATGCCACTTGATATACAAGATGAAATGGGTAATACACTTTTACATAATGCGGCTCAATCGAATAATATTCCTTTGGCTAAATTTCTTATAGAGCATGGAGCTGATGCAACAATAAAAAATAAGAATGGACAAATGCCACTTGATATACAAGATGAAATGGGTAATACACTTTTACATAATGCGGTTGCATCGTATAATATTCCTTTGACCAAATTTCTTATAGAACTTAAAGCTGATATTACGATAAGAAATAATAATGGACAAACACCACTTGATATGCAAGATGGAATGGGTGATACACTTTTACATAATGCCGTATTAATGGAAGATCTTAATAGTATAAAATTTTATTCAGAGCTAGATACAACACTTGTAGATAAGCCTAATAATTTTAATTATACACCCTTGCAAATTGCTTCAATTATAAATAATAAAGATATTAATGATTATTTTAAGACAATTCGCACAGAAGCACTACAACAACAAGAAGCTTCATATAATATAAAAAATCAAGTTATTACTGAAGAACAACCAGAAATACTTACTGAAGAAGAACAAGCATACAGCACCAAGGAATTTAATGATACCATTCTAAGCGAACTTGAAAATGTCTCTAAAAGCATGCAAGAAATTATTAATGATTTTAAGAATATTTCATTATTTAAACAAAATCTACTAGATCTTCTATCTAATATAGCCTCTCCTCTACCTCAAAAAAAAATAACCACTCTTAACTTTTTGAAAAATACAGTAGGATACAATGAAATACAAATTAATACCTTTATTCTTGGAGTTACGTTTTATTTGAAAGAACAATTTAAATTTAGTTTATTTCCCATAATAATCGAACACAAAAATCTCACACAAAAAGCTCTTTTTTCTTGTTTATGCCAAGAAAATATTGAAAATGAAAAAATACAAGCATTATTACAAAATCTCAACAGACTTGAAAAAGAAGTTGCTTCTATAACAATTCCACTATGTACTTCATTTTTATCCATACTTCCTCCGCTGAATGATGCCTTATTAAAACCTACGATTTCTCTTTCTTATAACGCTCAATTACTAACTCCTCCTGCTACTGAACTATTATTAAGTAATACAAATTTTAAAGCACTCCAAAATGCATTTAACTACACGCATCACAATATTCTCACATCAACATTTCAACGTTTTCACGATGGATCCCGTGCTGTAGATGCGGGTGGCGTTAAAAGAGCTTATAATCAAATGGTTTTGAATTTATTTTGTTCCAAACAAAAATCAATTTTTTTTGCAGTACCTGGACATTCATCTACAAGATTTGACGATCTTATACCTCAAGGATTAGACCTTGTACCAGCGATACATTATACCCATGAAAACAATGAGTTTTTGGTCCAACAAATCGCACCTCAAACAAATTCTATTCCAAAATTATTTAAGTATAAAACATTTTTAGATCGAATAAAATTCAGAAAACGTCAGAAAAAGAGCACCCAAAATACTGCAAACATTATCTCACAAGCAAAACAAGAAATTATTACTGAAAGCCTTTTAAAAAATTATAAAAATGATTTTGTTCAAAAGAAATACTATGAAGCCATCGAATTTTGGGGATTATATTTGTTTTACGGGATGCTCCACGGGCAACATCCAACATCACATTGTGCTAAAAAATATTATTCAGCATTAGAATGTGATTATAACCCTAAAAATCCTCTTATATATCCTAAAAACCCTCGTATATATTTTGAATACATAATTAATCATGATCCATCAATATTAGATGGGATATTAGCAGAACCAAGCCCTATCAATAGAATACATTTTATGAAAAAACATTTAACTTTAAACCATCAAGCATTACAAGCATTTAACAAGGGCTTCTGGGCACCAGATTCTTTTAATAATAATAAAAATGATATTATTTCAAAATTTAATACATTAGTTACATCTATACAAGATTTGAATAGCGAAGTTCATCAACTTCAAAAAAAAGATTATAGTGATCAATATCTTAGCATTATAAATAATGTTGAGACAATGTATTTAGCCTTGAGAGATATGTTTTCAATACTAACAGCAAGTGATTATGCTTATTTATTTCAACCTAAAATAGATGTAGACGATGTTATCAATATGATAGAATACGGACCATTGACACATAACCATTCATTAATTGAAAAAGAATTTAAAAGAGCCCTTGAAGCTTATTTAAGAAAATCCCCTGAAAATCTTGCTTCATTTGTTACATTTGTCACAGGCACAAATATACCAACAAATAGATTACGTATTACTTTTTTGCCTAGAGGCAACAGCTTCGCTCATACATGCTTCAATAGATTAGATATCTCGCTAGAAGCATTAACTCATATAATTGTTAACAAAGTGATGGAAGTAAATAACATAGTACGAACCACACACAATCAAAATCCAGAACTGCTATCTATTATTGAAAATAACAAAGCTGGTGAAATTGTTTTAACCGTAACCATAAAAAATCATGAACCAATAGACATTCCCGCTCAACAAATAGAAGATGCTCTTCAGGAATACATTGCTGCTATTTCCACAGGGAATCAAAGATTTACATCTGATTAACATTGCTCGCTTTTATGCCAAAGCGCTCTGGGCAACCCCTGGAGCGCTTTGGTCTTTTAAAAAATTCACAAAAAACCTAATAGTTATTTTTTATCTTATACCGTAAAAAGGAATAGTTATGAAATTTTTAAAAATACTGCTGTTATGTAGTCTATTGTTCCCCCTATCAAGTAAATGTTCAATCAACAATCCATTGCATCAAAAAACAGCTTTTGAATATGCACAAGAAGGAAACCTCGAACAATTAAAAAAAATAAAACTAGATGTAGCTGCAAGAACTAAAGATAATTACACATTATTACACCTAGCCGCAGAACATAACCATTCTAACATAGTTGATTTTTTGCTTACTCAAGGAGCTGATATCAATGCTCAAAATAAATGGGGCGCTACTCCTTTACATCTAGCAGTAGAAAAAAATTTCTCACCTAACGAGTTGTTAGTGTTAGCTAGATATCTTGTTTCAAATAAAGTATTTCAACTTTTAATTAAAAATAAAGCTGATCTCAATGCTCAAAATAATAATGGCAATACTCCTTTGCATATAGCAGTAAGAGACAATAAACAATATTTTGCTCATACATTACTCACTCACGGAGCTAACATTAATGCTCAAAATAATAATGGCGATACTCCTTTACATTTAACTAACAATATCTCTACAATTAAAATTTTGCTTACTCACGGAGCTGATATTAATGCTCAAAATAAAAGCAGTTATACTCCTTTACATTTCGTATCAGAAATTGACTCTTTAGATGTCGTTAAATTCTTAGTTCAAAATGGAGCAGATATCAATGCTCAAACCACCAGCGGCGATACACCTTTACATTTAGCTGCTGAATACAACACCTTAGATGTTATTCAATTTTTGATTGAAAGTGGAGCAGATATTACTACTCAAAATAACAATGGAGACACCCCTCTTGATATACAACATAGTGATAATGAAAATACACTTTGGCATCAAACTATTTTATCTCAAAACACTTCGCTTGCTAACCTTCTTGTAAATAAAGGTGCCCACCAAATCCCGCTTAACATAATAGATCCTGAGGGAAACACCCCTTTACATCTAGCTGTCGCATCAAGCAATCTTCACTTTGCTCAATTTCTTATATCCAATGGCGCAGATCTTCAAATACCAAACAAAAAAAATGAATCCCCTCTAACCATACAAGATGCTCATGGCAATACGCTCTTACATCTAGCTATTGCATCAGGCAATATTTCTCTTGCTAAAATACTCATAGAAAATGGCGCCAATCTCAAAATACCAAACCATAATCAAGAAACCCCGCTAACCATACAAGATACTCATGGCAATACAATCTTACGTCTAGCTTTTACATCAAGCGATTTCCCCCTTGCTAAAATACTCATAGAAAATGGCGCCAATCGTAACGAAGTGCAAAATCTCCTTGGAGTTCAAGATCAATTCGGCGATACAATTTTACATCATATCGCATTAGCAAATGATACTACACATTTTGATTTTTTTTCATCCCTAAATCCAGAGCTTTTACATAAGCCTAATCATTTTCACCACACCCCAGCACAAATCAAAGATGAATTAACAAACCCAAGCCATACACCCACTAAGAGCCCCGCAGAAACTCACAATAGTGCCCCAGCAATACAACATGAAGATCTTACCGAAGAAGAACAGCACTATACTACCGAACGTTTTAAAAATGATATATTACAACAAATTCAAGATCTTCATCTAACTATAATGAGCAACATTCAAAATTTTAAAGAAATTTCATTTTCCATCACAAACGAAAATAATGAAATTGAAAATATAAAAATAGTGGATCTTTTATCTCAGCATACATCCCCATTACCTGCCCAAAAAGATAAAGCGGCTAGCATTTTTCAATACACAGTATTGGGCAACTCACTAAAAAAAATTAATACTTTTATTATTGGCGTTACTTTTTCTCTAAAAAAAGAATTCAAAGAAACCTTATATCCTGATATCATTCGATACAAAGACCTTACCCAAAAAGCTCTTTTTTCTTGTTTATCCCAAAAAAATATAAAAAAAAATGAAATAGAAAACTTGTTACAAAATCTTAAAACCCTTGAAAAAGAAGTAGCTTCTATCACCATTCCAATTTGCATGGCATTTTTATCAACGCTTCCTCCCATGAATAATCAAATTTTTTACCTTACAACCATTAGTCCCAATTATCAAGCTCGATTATTAATTCCACCTGCAACAAATTTATTATTACATGATTTTGAGGAACTAAAAAATGCATTCCAATACAAACGTCATAATATTCTTATCCAATACACACATCATGATATTCTTTCATCAACTTTTAGCAATTTTCATGATGGCTCTGATGCACAAGACGCAGGAGGAGTAAAGAGAGCTTATAATCAACAAATTTTCAATTTATTTAACGCCAAAAAAAATTCTAACTTTTTTTCTAATCCTGGCGATGCATCAAAACATTTTACATCTCTTAACCCACAAGGACTTGCTCTAAATCCAGACATCATTTTAACATTTAAAAATGAGGAAGAAAAAAAATCATTCTTAAGTTTTCATATGGAATCAATTGAAGATACATTAAAATCATCATGGTATCGTTCTTTTTTAAAAAGTAACAAACAAATAATAAGGCGAAAAAACATAAAAAATATATATTCACAGGTTACACGAAACAAAGAAACACAATTATTTGGTAGTTTTTTAAATTATATAAAAAATACAACACGAGAGAACAAAAACAATGCGCTTAAACTTTTTGGTTTATATTTATTTTATGGACTCGTACACTTTCAATATCCAACATCACTCTGCGCTAAAAAATATTATTCAGCGCTAGAATGTGATTATAACCCTGAAAATCCTCGTATGTATCTTGAATACGCAATTGATCATAATCCCCAAATATTAGATTATATAATGACAGAAAGCGACACGACTAAAAAAATACATCATATGAAAAATTATTCACATGATTTTTCGCCACAAGAGCTTAAATCATTACAATCATTGCATGATGGATTTTGGGGAACTGATAGTTTGCCGCAAGAATCCACTATTTTAGATGCCTTAACCACATCCATACCACAAGACATTGTAACTATAAATGAAATAATTATTTGGGCAAATAACCCACAAACCCTTAATCGTTATGAAATAATACATTTAGATACTTTGGGTATGCGCAAAGCTATTCGCGATATTTTTTCAATACTAACCGCAAGTGATTATGCATATTTATTTCAACCCCAAATAACAGCAGAAGATGTTATCAATATGATAGAATACGGCCCATACGATTTTGCACACATCCCATTGTCATATGACCATTCATTAATTGAAAAAGAATTTAAAAGAGCCCTTGAAGCTTATTTAAAAAAATCCCCTGAAAATCTTTCTGCATTTGTTACATTTGTCACCGGCGCAAGAATACCAACTAATAAATTAAAAATTACTTTTTCACCTAGTGAAATCAGCTTCGCTCACACATGCTTTAATGCTTTAGAAGTCTCCATAAAAGCATTATCTGATGTAATTGTTAATAAAGTAATAGAAGTAAATAACATAACACGAAACACACACAATCAAAATCCTGAACTATCATCTATTGTTGAAAAAAAACAAGATGGCGAAATTGTTTTAACCGTAACCATAAAAAATCATAAACCAATAGACATTCCCACTCAACAAATAGAAGATGCTCTACAAGAATACATTGCAAACATTTCTGGAGGATCACAACAATTTACATCTAGATAACAATACTCACTTTTATGCCAAAGCGCTCTGGGCGCCACCTGGAACGCTTTGGCGTTTTTAGAAAATAAAAACTTACGCAGCACGTGGAGAAAATGTTCCAAATAATACCGTGCGCTGTTTTTCTTGCGCAATATCACTCCACCGCGTTGAATAAAAATCTCGCCAAAACCCATCATCCTGGGCTGCATCAAAACACCCTGATGCTGCTATTAACTCATTAATATACTCCCATAAATCAGCAACGTCTGTTGAAATATAAAGCCGCCCCGCTGGCTTAAGCTTTGCCGCGGCAACTTTGAGCATCTGGAGCGTAACAACACGACGATTATAATGACGACGCTTCATCCAAGGATCAGGATGAAAAATAAAAAGAGCATCGAGCGTAGCATCTTCAAATAAATCTTCTAAACAAATATGCCCATTGCCATGAAGCGCAATAACGTTGGGAATATTTCGTTGCGTAATTTTTTCTTGCATAAGCTCAACAGCTTTTTTGCGCACCTCCGCGCCAACAACCAACCGCTGTGGGTGTTGCTGGGCATAGTCGAGCATAAACCGCTCCTGCCCAAATCCAATTTCAAAATCAAGAGCTTCATACGCTTGTGGATCTGCATATGTTGACAATTTTTCAAACCGCTGTTTATAACTTAATGGATTAGTGTGCGTACGAATGCGCATAACATCTCTTCCTTTATAAAAATACTTACAATCACAACAACAATACATGTTCCCCTATACCACAACCCCTTTAAATAACCTCATTGCGTTACTCGTTGTTTTTAACGCAAGTTCATCACATGATATCCCCAATAAGTCGGCAACCAATGGTGCAAACAAAGGAATATACGCCGGGGTGTTCGGCTTACCTCGCAATGACTGCGGCGGCAAAAACGGAGCATCCGTTTCTAACAGCAATCGATCCACCGGTAAGGTTGCCACCAATGAACGCAAATCTTTATTTTTAGGATAGGTTATATATGCCCCAAGACCAATATACAATCCCATCTGGAGTATCGCTTGCGCAACAGCATCATCATGAGAAAAGCAATGCAAAACCCCCGTTAAACCTTCACACTGATATTCTTGTAAAATACGAATTGTTTGGTCTGAAGCATTACGCGAATGCACAATAACCGGCAACTTATGCGTAAGCGCTAATTCAATATGCCGCCTAAACGCCCGCTCTTGATGCAACGCATCATAAGGTTCATGATAAAAATCAAGCCCTGTCTC
>Ga0209417_1005057_pt1 | contig 14963 bp, 11 predicted proteins | sample RifGroF2_FD_184002 | JGI IMG/M metagenome (GOLD analysis project Ga0209417, IMG submission 184002) | Groundwater microbial communities from Rifle, Colorado, USA - Groundwater F2 (SPAdes) (version 2) | ecosystem: Environmental > Aquatic > Deep subsurface > Groundwater | place: Rifle, Colorado... | reverse complement strand
CTTGAGTCATGGCTGTGGGATGCGGCGTGCAGTATTCGCGGGGCCGTGGATGCTCCTAAGTTTAAGGATTACATCCTGCCGCTTATTTTTATAAAACGCATCTCGGATGTTTTTGAAGACGAGCTCAAGCGGCTTGCCGATGAATTTGGCAATGAGAAAACAGCGTATGAAATAGCAGAAAAGGATCACAAACTTGTCCGTTTCTTTATCCCCCGTTCTTCCACTTGGCCTGAAATACGGAAAAAGACAAAGAATATAGGTGAGGAATTAACCGATGCAATCCGTGTCATTGCTAAGGAGAACCCAAAACTACAAGGCGTTATAGATATCGTGGATTTTAATGCTAAGGTGAGCGGGCAACGTATCATTGATGATGGAAAGCTCAGTCAACTTATCGAAGTCATTAATAGGCACCGTATTGGCCTAAAAGATACTGAGCCGGATATTTTAGGCCGGGCCTATGAGTATCTTTTACGTAAATTCGCTGAAGGCCAAGGCCAGAGCGCGGGAGAATTCTATACTCCCAAAGAGGTTGGCTGGATAATGGCATATATTCTTGATCCTAAACAGGGACAGGAGGTATATGATCCAGCATGCGGTTCAGGCGGTCTGCTTGTCAAATGCCAGCTTGCTCTTAAGGAGAAGGAAAAGAAAATTACAAGGCCTCTTCATCTATACGGTCAGGAACAGAATCATGTTACTTACGCCATGGCCAAGATGAATATGTTTATTCACGATATGGAAGGCGATATTGCCATTGGCGACACTCTTGTGGGCCCGAAATTTCTTGATGGAAGCGCGCTTAAGAAGTTTGACCTTGTGGTTGCCAATCCTATGTGGAATCAGGATGGTTATGATACGCAGTTTTACGAGGGTGATACGTTTAACCGGTTTGATTGTGGTTATCCTCCTGCGGGCTCAGCGGACTGGGGCTGGATCCAGCATATGTTTGTATCCCTTGGCAAGAACGGCCGGGCCGCCGTAGTCCTTGATACAGGCGCGGTTTCCCGAGGTTCAGGCAATCAGGGTTCAAATCGTGAGAAAGATATCCGCAAAAAATTCGTAGATAGCGACTGGATTGAAGCTGTGCTTCTGCTTCCGGAAAATCTCTTTTATAATACAAGCGCACCAGGCATTATACTTTTCCTGAATAAGAACAAACCCAAGGAAAAGAAGAATAAAATCATGCTCATTAACGCCTCGCTTCAATTTGAGAAAGGCAGGCCTAAGAATTTTATTCCCGATGATAAGATTAAAAAAATAGCCAAGGCGTTTCAAAGCTTTAAAGACATTAATAGGTTTGTTAAGATCATCGGCAAAGACGAAGCGGTAAAGAATGACTACAATTTAAGCCCTTCGCGTTATGTCGGCAACGGTCAGGATGAAAAATATCGGGATGTGGATGAAATCATTTTTGAGCTGGCAGAACTTGAAGATGAACGCGTCAAGACTGACAAAGAACTTAATGGCATATTGAAAAAGATAGGATATAAGGGGTTTTTGAAGTGGTGAAACAAACAACGAAAAGCATAATACCGGAAGATTGGGAACAAAAGTCTTTTTCTGAGTGCGTTGAAAAAACAAGCATTCCTCGGCAAATCAAAATACCTCAGGGGCAATATCAGAAGGCTGGTGAATATCCCATCGTAGATCAGAGTGCAGATTTCATAGCTGGATATACTGATGATAAATCAAGGCTATATTCTGGACAATTGCCCGTTATTGTCTTTGGTGATCATACACGAATATTTAAATATGTAGATTTCGCCTTTTCTCTCGGGGCTGACGGTACGAAACTACTTTGCCCTAAGAAATATTTAAATCCGCGCTATTTTTTTTATTATTTATGTGGGCTATCGTTAGAAAGTAAGGGTTACAACAGGCATTATAAGTATTTGAAGGAAAAGTTAATTTCTTTCCCAGGAATGCTTGAACAACGAAAGATATCTCATATTTTACTTAATATTAAAAATGCCATTGATCAGCAGGAGCAGATAATTGCCAAGACCAAAGAACTGAAACGTTCGTTGATGCACCAGCTTTTTACTCAGGGCCTGTGCGGAGAGGAATTAAAAGAAACAGAGATCGGCATGATGCCAGATAGTTGGGAAGCAAAAGAAATATCAAATCTAGTAGAAAAAACAAAGCAAAGGAATCCGGCACAAAATCCTGATTCTGTTATTAAGTATGTCGATGTGTCTGGTATCTCTAGGGATATATATGCGATTGTTGATTATAAGAATTATAAGGGCCCAAATGCCCCAAGTAGGGCTAGAAAAGAAGTTAAAATGGGAGATGTAATATTCGCAACAGTCCGTCCTACTTTAAAACGCATAGCCATAGTTACTGAGTTTTTTAATAATGAACTTTGTTCTACTGCTTTTTGCGTCCTGCGAACAAAAAAGGAAATGTTATCTAGTCGATATTTATATTATTGTCTTCAGAGAGAAAACTTTGTTGAAGAGCTTGGCAAGTTACAACGAGGAGCAAGCTATCCAGCAGTTACCGATAATGATGTCAAGAAACAAAAGATACCAATTCCTGAGATTCTGGAACAAGAGGAGATTGCTGCTTTATTACATAGCGCAGATACGAAAATAGGACAGGCTGAAGATAAGAGAAATATATTTCAGGATTTGTTTAAGTCCTTACTTCAGGTTCTCATGACTGGTCAAGTGCGGGTCAACGATATAGATTTTGAAGGAGTATCTTGTGAGTGAACAAAGTGCAGTTCAAAATCCATTAATCAAGTATGTCTCTGAAAAAGAGATCGGCTGGGATTATGTGAGCCGCGATAAAGCCGTGGAGCTCCGCCGAGGCGAAACCGGTCTTTTCTTCTATAACCTGCTAAAGGAACAGCTAGTAAAACTAAATCCCGGTATTGTGGATGAAGCCAAGGCAGAGAGTATTATCAAAGATTTAGAGAATGTCCGCTCAACTATTGAAGGTAATAGCGATGTTTTGCAGTACCTCAAAGGACAAATAAGTGTTTACCATGAGCGCGAGCGGCGCGAAGTAAATATCAAGCTGATTGATTTTGAGAATGTCACGAGTAATAAATTTCACGTTACTGACGAATGGCAATATACCAATGGCACATATATAAACCGCGGGGATGTTATCCTGCTTATAAACGGTATCCCTGTTATTATCGTTGAAACCAAAGGAGCGCATAAAAAAGAAGGCATTGCCGAAGGGGTTGATCAGATTCGCCGGTATCATCGCGAAACGCCGGAGATTGTAACACATAATCAGATATTTGACGTTACGCATATGCTTGATTTTTATTATGGCGTAACCTGGAACTTGGATAGAAAAGGATTATTTAACTGGAAGGACGTTGAAGCGGGAAATTTTGAGAAAAAGGTTAAGACGTTCTTTGACAGAGAGCGAATTTTGAAGTTTCTCAAGGATTACATTGTATTCTTCCGGAAGGACGACGTGCTTTTTAAGATTATTTTACGCCAGCATCAGACCCGGGCCGTTGAAAAGGTTATTGACCGGGCAAGGGACAAAGTTAAGCGGACCGGCCTCATCTGGCATACGCAAGGCTCAGGCAAGACCTTTACTATGATTGTCGCGGCTGAGAAAATCATTAAAGAGCCGCTTTTTGAGAAACCGACTGTTATCATGCTGGTTGACCGCAATGAACTTGAAAGCCAACTATTCCGCAATCTTGACGCTTATGGCTTTAAAGACGGTGAAGGCATGGAGATAGCGGATTCCAAAAAGGATTTAGAGCGGCTTCTTGCCTCCGATTATCACGGCCTTATCGTTTCAATGATCCATAAATTTGAGCACATAAAGAAAAATATCAATACACGGGATAATATCTTTGTTTTAGTTGATGAGGCGCATAGGACGACCAGCGGCGATATAGGCAATTATTTGGTTGCAGCCCTTCCTAATGCCACTTATTTCGGATTTACCGGGACGCCTATAGATAAAATCATCTATGGCAAGGGTACGTTTAAGGTATTCGGGAAAGACGATGAAAAGGGATATCTTGATAAGTATACGATAGCTGAGTCTATTGAGGATGGAACAACGGTTCCGCTTCATTATGCCCTTGCGCCGAGTGAGATTCGTGTGCCGCAGGAAATCTTGGAAAAAGAGTTTTACTCGTTGATGGAAAAAGAAGGCGTGACCGATGTTGATGAGCTTAATAAGTTACTGGAACGCTCAGTGACGTTGCGTAACTTCTTGAAGGCAGATGACCGCATCAAAAAGGTGACCGAATTTGTCGCCAAACACTATCGGGAAAATGTCGAGCCTATGGGCTATAAGGCATTTCTTGTGTGCGTGGACCGGGAAGCCTGCGCGCTATATAAGAAAGAGCTTGATAAACATCTCCTTCCAGAATATTCGACCATTGTTTATTCCAAAGGGCACAACGATACGGAGTTTCTAAAGAAGTATTATTTGACAGAGGATGAGGAAAGGCGCCTTAAAGGAAAGATTTTCCCTAAAAAAGAGACACTTCCTAAGATTCTTATTGTAACGGATAAACTTTTGACTGGCTATGACGCCCCTATCCTCTATTGTATGTATCTGGATAAGCCGATGAAGGATCATACGCTACTTCAGGCAATCGCACGTGTAAATAGGCCTTATGAAGATGATGAAGGATTGAAAAAGCCTTCGGGGTTTGTCCTCGACTTTGTGGGGATTTTCGAGAAACTTGAAAAGGCGCTGGCATTTGATTCTGACGTTGTTGGGAGCGTAATCCAGAATATAAACGTATTGAAAGAGGCCTTTATTTCCCTCATTACAAGTGACGCAAAAGAATATGAGCGTTTCATCAAAGGCAGGCTTGATGATAAAGCAATCGAGCAAGCTATCGAGTACTTTACGGATAAGGATAGGCGCGAAGCATTTTATAAATTCTACAAGCGGCTTGAGATGCTCTATGAGATTATTTCGCCGGATAAGGATCTCAGGGATTATATGGATAAATATTTGAAGCTATCATCGTTATATACCATTATCCTCAACGCCTTTTCTAAAAGGGTTATAGTGGATAAGGAAGTAATGAGGAAAACTCAGCAGCTTGTCCGCTCAAGCGTTGAAAATTACGATATCCCTAAGCCGTATAAAATTTATGAGATTAAAGAGGATACTCTGCAGGCCTTGAAAAGCGACGATGACTCAGATAATACAAAGGTTATAAATTTAAGAAAGAGCATCGAGAAGTTTGTTCTGGATAATGAGGATTCACTGCCCTATCTGATTTCTATCGGCGAGCGGGCTGAGACGATTGTAGAACTTTATGATGACCGCCAGATATCCACGCAAGAAGCGCTAAGTCGTCTTGAGAAGATAATCGAGGAAATCAATCAGGCCAAAAAGGAACAGGCCGAGAAGGATTTTGAGGCTCGGGAATTCACGGTGTATTGGATCCTTAAAAAAGAGGAAATACAAAACGCTGACGATCTGGCAGTGCAGATTGAAGACGCCTTTAAACAAAATTCTAACTGGCGCGAGAATGCCAAAGAGGCGCGGGAGTTAACCGCCAGTTTGTATAAGATTCTCCTTAAATGTATGGATAAGGACAGGGCAGTTGCGCTTGTTGATAAGATATTGAAAATTGGGAGAAGCTGATGTCCGGAGTTTTAGTGGATGAAAACAGGATTGAGACAAAGGATTTCAAGTCTATTGTCTGGGACTGGGCGATTAAACTTAAGGTAGAGCCGAAAGAGATACATTTGCGGCCGATGAAGACGAAATGGGCCTCGCTTTCCGGGACAGGGCGGCTTACGTTTAATTCCGAGCTACTTGAAAAACAACGAAAACTAATCGATTACGTTATTCTCCACGAGCTTTTACATATGAAGGTGCCGAATCATGGCAAATTATTTAAGAGTCTTATGTTTGCGTTTTTACCCGAATGGGAGAAATGTAGCTATTTACTAAGAGAGCCGATATGATTAAGGAACGGAAACCAAGCTATATAGGGCATCGTCAAAGGATAAAGGATAAGTATAATAAATCCGGCTTAAGTGGATGGCTGGATTACGAAGTGCTGGAATTAGCTCTCTCTTATGCTATCCCTCGCAGAGATACAAAACCGATAGCCAAGGAGCTGTTATCTCGGTTTAAAACTATCAACGCTGTTTTGGATGCTGATGCTCAGGAATTGAAAAAGATTAGTGGAATTTCAGACCATACAGCTTTATTTCTCAGGCTATTAAAAGAGATTGCCATTCTTTATTTAGAGAAGGGCCTACAGAATAAGGACCTGCTCTCATCCCCTACTATTGTATATGATTATCTTAAGGCATCTTTAAAGGGGTCTACTGATGAGGAATTTAAAACAGTTTTTTTAGATGGCGGGAATCAACTGATAACCGTTGAGACATTAAGAACCGGCACGGTAAATAGATCTGTAGTTTATCCGAGAAAAGTAGTGGAACGGGCCTTGTATAATCATGCGACCGGCGTTATTATTGCCCATAATCATCCCGCAGGCACGTTAAAACCGTCAGAGGATGATTGTACGATAACCAAGGCGATAAAAGACGCACTTAAAACGGTAGATATTACCTTGCTGGATCATATCATTATTGGCAATAATGATTATTACAGTTTTAGAAACAATAACGGAGTGTAGAAATGGCATTTAAACCCAAATTTACTATTAGCACAAAGATCAATAAGGCACTCGTGGAGATTGAGCGGGTGCGGGGTTTTTTGGATGCGATAAAGCTCAAGGATGATTGGATCGCCGATATGCAGAAAAAGGCGCTTATCCTTGAATCGCATCATTCCACACACATCGAAGGAACAGCCCTAAGCCTCGAGCAGGCCAAGAGCATTTTAGAAGGCAAAAAGGTTAGGGGTGTGAGCCGTGATGATGAAAAAGAACTTTTGAATTACAAGAAGGCGATGGATTTTATCTCAAAGTATCTTGGCAAGGATGATCCGGTTTCGGAAGGCATTGTCAGGGAGCTTCACAAGATTCTAGTTAGAGGTGTCCGAGGCGAAAACGCAGACCCGGGTAATTACCGCAAGATACAAAACTATGTTGTCAATTCCCGGACTCGTGAGGTTATTTACACTCCGCCCGGGGCTCTGGATGTTCCGCATCTTATGCGGGAATTTGTGGAGTGGATAAATAAAGCCGAGGATGTTTCGCCTATTCTTGTGGCCGGTATCGCTCAATTTCAGTTTGTGTATATTCATCCCTTTATTGACGGCAATGGCCGCACGGCCCGGCTTCTTTCTACGCTCATCCTATACAAGACCGGCTATGATTTCAAACGGCTCTTTACTATTTCGGAGTATTATGATAAAGACCGTCCGGCCTATTATCAGGCTATCCAGACCGTCCGCAAGAACAATATGGACATGACCACATGGCTTGAATATTTCGTTGACGGCCTACGGTCGCAGATGGCCGAGATTCAGGCTAAAGGAGAGCAGTTGATTAAACAGGATAGCCAACTTCAAAAGATTAAAAAGATTGGCTTAAATAAACGTCAGGAAAAGGCGGTTAAGCACCTTATTATTAAAGGCACTCTCTCCGTCAATGAGTATCAGTCTGTCGCCTCTTGTATCCGGCGCACGGCTCAACGGGATTTGGAAGAATTGGTCGAGAAAAAGGTCATTAAAGTCGTAGCCAAAAGTCCGACCGACCCGACTAAGCACTATGTTTTACTGTGACACGCTACTGTGACATACTGTGACATTTTACTATGACATGGCAAAAGGTTAAGGTGAGTGAATGAAAGCAAATGCCGTTTCTGTTTTAGCTATTTTTGAGAAAAAACTTCGCCTTGAGGTTCCTCTTTTTCAGCGCCAATATGTTTGGAAGCAGGAAGAACAATGGGGACCGCTTTGGGAAGATATTTCTCGTAAATTCATTGAATATATCAACGGGAGAAAAGACGAAGCCCCGGTTCATTTTTTAGGAGCTATCGTATTAGATCAGAAGCAGACCCCTACTACCTATGTCGAGAGAAGGCAGATCATTGATGGTCAACAACGATTGATTACGCTTCAAATCTTCTTGGCTACGCTCAGAGATTTTTGTCGTGAAAAAGGATTTGTTGATTTAGCTAATGAGTGTGAATCTTTTATGCTTAATAAGGGTATGATGGCAGATCCTGAAATAGATAGATTTAAAGTTTGGCCGACACAGCTTGATAGAGCACAATTTAACGACGTTATAACTTCAGGGTTCCGGAGTGAAGTTGAAAAGAAGCATCCTCTACGTAAGAGAAAATATACAAGACGCTTTGAGCCTCGGCCACGGATGATCGAGGCATACATCTTTTTTTATAATGAGTTATCTGAATTTTTTCTTGGCACTGAATCAGAACCAGCCATTGGAAACCAGCAAGAATTATCAAGTCGTTTGGATGAATGCTTTCAGGCGTTAAAAAATGCGCTTCACGTAGTTGTTATCGACCTTGATCCGGGGGATGACGCCCAAGTAATATTTGAGACACTAAATGCTCGGGGAGAACCATTACTACCAGCCGATCTGCTTCGTAACTATATCTTTTTACGCGTTGCTCGTGAAGGTGAATCGCAAGAGAATCTATATAAAGAATATTGGCAAGGGTTTGACGATCCGTTTTGGCGACATGAGGTTCGTCAAGGACGATTGATCCGTCCACGGAGTGATCTTTTTATGCAACATTTCCTTGCCAGCAAACAAGCAGTTGACATTCCAATTAAGCATCTGTATGTCGAATATAAGTGGTGGATTGAGCGAAAACGACCTTTCCGAACTATCCGGGAAGAATTGTCTGTCCTTGCAAAGCAGGGTAAAGATTTTAGGCGAATAATTGAACCAGCAAAAGATGATGTTCTGTTTTCGCTGGTAACTTTTCTCAGAAGTTTCGATATTAGCACCGTCTATCCGTTACTCCTTTATTTACTTGATGGCACCGTTGGCGACGATGATTTTAGACGCATTACTATGGTTATTGAATCGTATCTTCTTAGACGAGCAGTGTGCGGTTATACGACAAAGGGCTATAATCGCATTTTTCTCACTATGATTCGCTTTCTTCAAGAAAATGGTGCCAATCTCGGCAACATCAATAAGTATTTATCTGAGCTTGAGGGCGAATCGACAGAGTGGCCTACGGATGAGGATTTTTGGAGTGCATGGCAAAGTAGACATGCATATCAAACGCTAAACAATGAGAAAATTGTTTACGTTTTGCGCCGGATCAATGAAACTTTCCTCAGCAATAAGCACGAAATAATTTCTATTGATGGGCCTCTTTCTGTCGAGCACATCTTACCTCAAGGGTGGATTGATAATTGGCCACTTCCGGATGGTTCGAAAGGAATGATTCATCAAGAACTTTGGAACGCTCAGCCAGGAGATAGCAGGGCCGAAGCTACTAATCGCAGAAATTCGTTATTACAGACGTTCGGAAATCTTACAATTCTTACACAGCCTTTAAATTCAAGCCTTTCAAATAGTGCGTGGGATATTAAGAAGCCAGCGTTATTGCGATCTTCACTATTGCCCATCAATCAGTTATTGCATGATGTAAATACTTGGGATGAACAGGCCATTGAAAATCGTTCAAAGAGACTTTTTGAAAAAGCGCTTGAGATTTGGCAGTACCCAAGGATAGGTTTATAAAATGGTACCTAATAATCTTGATATAACAATAACATGGGAAGGGCCTTTTAGTACCCAAGAAGTCATCAAATTAAAGAAAGATTATGGTGTCTCTCCGGATTGGGCTGGTAACGACTATGGCTTATACCAAATATACGGTAGGCATATCTTATGTGGTAAGAAGGCGTTGCTCTATGTAGGAATCGCAACTGATGAAACTTATTCGGATAGATTTAAAATTCACAATAAAGAATGGCTTTCTAAAGAAAAGGATATTGCTATATTTTTAGGCAGAGTTTATGATACTACTCGGCATTCTAAATCGGACAATTGGCGATTTTGGACGAAAGACATTGAATTGGTAGAAAGGATTTTGATTTACAAATACTCCCCACATTACAATTATATTGGGATAAGTAATCCGCCTGATCTATCGCCTAACAAAATCGTTCGACTAATTCATGAAGGCAAAAGGGGCAGATTAAATATCGTAGATTTAGCTCCGAAAGAACTTAACTAGGTTAGTAATCTTTCGTTGTTTTTGGGGAGTTTTACGCAAATAGGGCCTCAGGCGTCGTTCGGTAATGTCCTGCTCTGTCAGCCGCCTAACTGCTCAAGAGCCTTAATAATCGAGTCATGGAGACTCAAACGAAGTCAGACGCACTAGCTTAGCTATAGAGATTATTGAAAAGTTAAAAGGGTAATATTTTTGATTGAGAGGTGAAACATGACAGCAGAGATAGGTATTCTAAACAAGACAGCTGTTGCTTTGGCCGCGGATAGCGCGGTTACTATTCAGCAGTCGCAAGGACATAAAATATATAATTCAGCGAATAAGCTGTTTGCATTGTCAAAATATCATCCAGTTGGAATTATGCTATTTGGTGGTGCAACTTTTATGGGAGTGCCGTGGGAAACTATCATCAAAGTTTATAGGTCGAAACTCAAGACAAGCAAGTTTAAGACGCTAAAAGAATATGCGGACAATTTTATTGATTTTGTTAGTACTTCTGGAAGTAGTTTTATCCCTATAAAACAGCAGGACGGCTATGTGAAAAGCCATGTTTGGGGGTATTTCCAGATGATCAAGAATCAAATAAAAAAGCAGTTGGAGCAGGCTGTCGGAAAACCAGAAAAATTAGGTGAGAACCAAGTGAAAGATGTTGTAAAAGAAGTTATTTCTCAAGGGTTAAAGGAGAGCGAAAAAAGCGCATTTCTTGTATCCGTCTCAGATGAGAAGAAAAAGGAGTTTCTATCTAAATTCGATGGAGAATTAAATAAAATAATACCAGCTGTTTTTGAAAAGCTACCAATAGATGATGCCCTTGTAGACAACCTAAAAAATATCGCTATGGGTTTATTCTTTCGTGCTGGTAATTTTACAAAAGATACATCGGGGATTGTATTTTCTGGGTTTGGTGATGATGAAATATTCCCATCAATATACGCATATCGTTTTGAGTGTATCGTTGAAAATGTACCAAAGTATGTTGAGCAGAATTCAGGATCAATAAGCTTCGACAACAACGCATTGATTGTACCGTTCGCACAAAGCGAGATGGTGCATACTTTTATAGAAGGAATTGATCCGTCTTTGGAGCAGTTGTCTTTGGGGTATTTGGGGCAAGTGTTCGATAAATATCCAGATTTACTTCTCAATGAAGTTCAGGTTAAGGACGGAGTTGACAAAAAAGAGTTGTCGGCAAAACTCAAAGGGATTAGTCAAAACATCTTAAAAAGAAGAAAAAGACAACCAAGAAGAACCATCCGAAGATTCTAAAAAGAAGATATTAGCCTTCTGGGAATGGACAGTTAACGAACAGGAATTTGTAAAGGGAAAATTGGGTGATGCGTATTCTTCATTTCTATGTCGTATGGCAGAGTTGACAATTTGGCTTGATAAGATAGATGATACTACGGAAAAGTGGATTATGCTTTCAGCTCCTTTCATCGAAATAGAGCATCGCTCAGCTTTTTTTATTGAATATTTAACTAAATTTGATGACGATGAAAGTATTAAGCGAATAGGCAAAATATTCATAAAAGTTTTAGAAACTGCTACGCCTAGCTTCAGGCAAGAAGAAATTCAATTAATTGTTGGAAGACTCTATAAACTTGGAGAAAAGAATCCGGAAATCAAGTCAGACGCAGATAATATATGTAATACTTATGGAAGGCGAGGTGTCCATTTCTTAAAGGAGCTCTTTTACCAATATAGTAATAAATAATGCATCGCGAATATAAAGCAGTTTGTTTTAAAGACTGAAAATTACAATAGAAATATAAGGGGAATTTAATGACGCATAAGGAATCGGAAACAATAGAGTTTAAGAAATCGACTGCGGAGCTTAAGGAAGCTGTGATATCTATCGTCGCCATGCTTAATAAGCATGGTCAAGGAGAGGTATATTTTGGGATTTCTGACGATGGGAAAGTCGTCGGTCAGGATATCGGGCGGATGACAATCAAGGAAGTGACGCAGGCGGTGGTGGATAACATAGAGCCGAAAATTTATCCGAAAGTTGAAACCCGAAAGATTGAAGGAAAAGACTGCGTAGTTGTCGAGGCGCATGGGATTAACAGCCCGTATTTCGCTTACGGCAGGGCTTATATCCGTGTTGGAGAATCGAACAAGGCGTTGAGTCCTCATAAGATAGAGACACTTATTTTAAGCAGGAAGAAACTTCTCTGGGAAAGCGAGATTTCAGAGCGTCAATTGAAGGACATCGATGTCAAAACTCTTAAGGATTACATGAAGAGAGCGAACGAAGAAGGCCGCATCAATTTTAAGTATTCAAATGTTAAAACGACTTTGAAAAGACTGAACCTTTTAAGCGGGGAGAAATTGCTCAAAGCGGCAGAGGTGCTTTTTTGCAATGATAACTCCATGGAAGTCCAGGCCGCCGTATTCGCCGGTACCGATAAAATAACATTTCTTGATATCAAAAAATTCAAAGGTAATATTTTCAGCCTGCGCCGACAAGCCGAGGCGTATATTCAGGAGCATATCAAATGGCGTGCCGATTTATCGGAAAGCCGCAGGAAAGAGATTCCGGAAATCCCGGTCAGGGCGTTTTCCGAAGCCATAGGTAATTCGCTTTGCCACAGGGATTACACTAACCCTAAAGGCAATGAAGTCGCAATCTTCAAAGACAGGATTGATGTTTATAATCCCGGTACTTTCCCGGATGAGTTGACACCGGAGGATTTTATCAAAGGAGACGGATATTCCATTCTCCGTAACCCTTTGATCGCCGAAACGATGTATTTATCTGCTGACATTGAAAAGTGGGCTAGCGGGCTTAAGAGAATTTACGATGAGTGCACTGCCGCTGGCGTTACAGTCGAATTCAAGTGCGTTAAGACAGGATTCGTCGTTTCTTTCCACCGCCCGAAATGGGAAGAAGGCGAAGGGCTGGAAAAGGGTGCTCAGAAGACTGTGGAGAAAACTAGGGAGAAAGTTAGGGAGAAAACTAGGGAGAAAATATTACGCCTGATCAAAGAGGACCCGCTAATAACGACTTATGAGATTGCGGAGAAAGCTGGCCTTTCCCCTAAAGGCGTTGAGTGGAATATTGGTAAGTTGAAAAAAGAAGGGCGTATTAAACGTATAGGTCCCGATAGAGGCGGGCATTGGGAAGTATCCGGTTAATGCGCGGGGAGTATATCTTAAGATATGGGACATTTGGGACATATTTCGGACATTTCGGACATATGGACTAAGGTTAGAATTGGCTCACAAATGGCTCAATTGGCTCACAGTGGCATCTGAGGTAGAAGCGTAAAATATACATTGCACGGTTAATGCACGATTTGCACGATTAGAGCTAAGGGGGCAGTAATGGGGCGAGGGAAGCTTAGGTTTTTGGCAATAGGCGTTCGCTCTTCTTTGGCTCTAAAAGAAAGGATCTTGAAAGGATGCTTATAAAGTTATTTTTGGAATTTTTTAAGGTTGGACTGTTTACCTTTGGAGGCGGATATGCAATGATACCTTTGATACAGAAGGATATCGTTGAAAAATACCACTGGCTGAGTATGGAACAGTTCACAGATATCATTGCGATCACCGAAATGACACCTGGCCCCATCGCAGTCAATTCTGCAACTTTCGTAGGATATAAATTGGCTAAGTTCTGGGGCGCCTTGGTGAGTACTGTAGGCGTAGTATTACCTTCTTTCTTGGTTATCTGGGCTATTGCTAGCGTATTTCTCTCTTTTCAAAATAATCCTATTGTTCAGGCAGCCTTAAGAGGATTACGCCCAGCTGTATTAGGGATGATTATTGTTGCCGCCTTAAGCATTAGTAATATTGCCACGACTGGATTTAAATCTGTCATAATCGTACTAGGGGTTATTCTTGGGGTAGCGGTTTTTAAGCTTCACCCCATAATAGTTTTTATCCTCTCAGGTATAATTGGCATATTGTTTTTTAGGTAAAATTGGCCTGAAAATAATTAGAGGGAGAATCAAATGGATAAGACAATACTCTATAAAGTTTTTTTAGGAAACAGGATCCTAGATTATCTGATATCGTTTTCTGCTTTATTACTTGGTCTTCTGGTGATAAATATCTTTAAGCGTTTTATCATAAAACACCTCAAAAAAATCTCTAAGAAGACCGCAACCACTTTAGATGACTTTTTCGTGAGAATTATCGAAAGAATAGGGGTTCCTTTACTATATCTTGCGGCTTTATATATCGCTATCAAGAGTTTTACCTTTCATCCTTATTTTGAAAAAGGGATGAATTTTTTTGGCCTCGGAGTCCTGATCTTCTTTGTTGCGCGGTTTGTGATTATGCTGATCAGCTATAGTTTTACTACATATTTGAGTAAACGAGGGTTTGATGCCAGCCTGGAGCGTAGTCTTCAAGGGATTCTTGTGGTAATAAAAGTGCTGGTTTGGGGCGGAGCGGTTATTTTCTTTTTGGATAATTTGGGGTTCAAAATCTCGGCAGTCATTGCCGGTTTAGGCATAGGCGGTGTTGCGGTTGCCCTGGCTGCGCAGACTATTCTTAAAGATCTTTTCAGCTATTTTTCCATTATTTTTGACCATCCTTTTAAAGTAGGCGACTTTATTATTATTGGCGACTTTATGGGAACCATTGAGCATATCGGTATAAAGACCACGCGTATTCGTAGCTTAGGCGGAGAAATGCTGGTTTTTTCTAATTCCGATCTCACCGATTCGCGCCTGCGTAACTACCAGCTTATGGAAAAAAGACGCGTTTTATTCCGTATAGGCGTTACCTATGAAACCAGTTTAAGCAAGCTAAAAGAAATACCGAAGATTATCGAGAATATTATTAAGAATACCAAAGATACAGTGTTCGACCGCGCGCACTTCTTTAGTTACGGCGATTTTAGCCTTATATTTG